>ERZ795058.1443-NODE-1443-length-31732-cov-6.567667_pt1 | contig 31732 bp, 33 predicted proteins | sample MGYA00375142_ERZ795058 | MGnify/ENA primary metagenome ERZ795058 (study PRJEB30187, sample SAMN05720210) | activated sludge metagenome | isolation source: anaerobic digester from wastewater treatment plant | place: Japan | collected 2015-04-20 ... | reverse complement strand
GCGCTGCTTGGCTGTATGAGAGTTCGTTTTCAATGATGTCTAAAACCACCTTTAACTTGGATTCTCCGCTCCATAGTCTATTCTTTTTCTTTTTATCTTTCATATGATCCCTCCTGCATATACTTGTATTATGACAAAGTACAACTTTTTGGTATCAGTTCAGTTCTATTGATATAATATAAACATAGGTGTTATAATTAACACATATAACCATTAATATAGTGACAATATTAAGAATTTACTATTTTCATCATTGTTAAATCTTTGGATAATTTGTTTGATTACTAGTTAATTACATATAAATTTTACGTGTAATTGGATGTATTAATTAGTAAAGTTAAAAATAAATAGAAAAAAGGAGATTTTAAATGGCTAAATTTAGAAGATATGACGGTTTTTCTGGGAGCGTTCCACAAAAATTTATTGATTCCAAATTAACGAGATGTCCCATGTGTGGGAATGTATTAGTAAATTTTGATAATGACGGTAATTACTGGTGTGATAGCTGTGATAGGCGTGTATATAAATGGGACGCTATTGTTGAAGATAAACATAAATTTAAAGATGAAGACGATGAAAATGCTAAGCGATGTCCAAAATGCAATGAAGAATTAACTGATTTAGGTCTTGATGATGAATACTTTTGTTCAACGTGTGGAAAATTTATTAGCAAGATATTTGTTAAGGGTGAAGCCCTTTACGATGGTGGTAAAGAAAAAATCTGCCCCAACTGCGGTGAATTGTTAATGTTTTTAGATTCAATTAATGAATACTGGTGTGATTCTTGTGATCATGTTGTTTCCATACGTGCAGCTAAAAATGTAGATGGCCATGTTAGGTTGTGTCCTAATTGTTTCGAAATTTTAGGACATCCCGATAATGATGGTGAATGCTGGTGTGAACATTGTATGGAATATATTAGCAAGCGTGGTGCAATTGAAGAAGAGCGTGTAAAAATTGAGGATAAAAACGAAGAAGATGAAGACAATGAAGACAATGAGGACTACGATGTTTTCCGTGATGATGATTTTTGTACATTAAAATCCGCATTAGAGAGTGATGAATTGGCTTATTACAATCTTTTTGGTGATTGGCCACCCGACGATGATCATTGGTAACAATTACATAAAAATGAAATTTTGTTTAGCAAGGTCAAATATAGGTAATTTCAAAACATTGATTAATCAATAATTCATTAAGTTTAATGTTTTACTAACTACAAAACTTTGGAAAATCATTTTTGACTATATTAAAGGGCGGCTAATGCGATGTTAGTATCATTTAAAAAAACAAAGCGCAACCCTCCCCCATATACTAGGTATAATATTAAATAAAGTACCGCAGCCCCCACCCCAAAAATACGCGGCGCAAAAATTTACAAAAACCAGGAATTACAAAAACAGCCTGGTTTTTTTGTTGGAGGAACCATATGGACCAAGAAAAGATAAATTTAGAGTATGAACGTCTATTAAATTTGTTTAAAGACGTGGATGAAAATAAAACTAAATTAATTGATGAACTGCTACTGAAGGCAGCTTTTCTTAAAGTTCAATTAGATGAACTAGAAGAGTCAATAAAAAAATATGGAACCATTCAGTTTTCTAATAAAGGAAACGCTCGTGAGACAGTAAATTATAAAACCTATCTCAAGACGCTCACGGTCTACCAAGGGATTATAAAAACTTTAAGTATTGTGATGGGTAAAAACACAATTGACGATGACGATGAATTTGATGAGTTCTTACGGACAGCAAACATCTAAGGAGGAGTGCTATGGCATACGAAATTAATATCCATGTAGATAAATCCGGCAAATTGATTACAAACGAATTCCCCTTTACGCTATCCGTCTTTAAGGAAAGCCGGCGTGTAAAATTGATTTTTACGATTGATCCTGAAGTTGATAGCGATTATCACTATTTAAAATTTACGCATCAATTTACAAACTATTTATATCGTGTCCCTGATAAAGAGTTCGAGATTCCTAAAGCAATAACTGCATGGGAAGGACGCTGGGAAATTTCATTTATTTGTTGTGATGAAGTTGCAAGTTCAAGTAACACGATTACTGCTAATTACATTTATGCAAGCGAACCCTTGGTCACAAACATCGTGCGCGGTAACTTAGGTAACAACGCGACCACCGCCGAGCAAAACTTACTCAAAGAACTAACTGAAGGGACTTTTGATGTATTTGAAATTCCTAACACCGCTTCACTTATTGGAGAGTATTTTCTTTCAAACTACTCGCAAGCTTTCACACTGATAATTCCTTCAAGTGTAATCACAATAAAAAATCGGCTTTGTTATGATTCAGGATGTATAAAGATTATATTCGAGGAAGGTTCAGAGTTACGAACGCTCGAAGATTATGCTATTTATCGGATAGCAAATCTTGGTGATATTACTTTTCCAAAATCACTAGATAGCTGGGGAAAATATATCCTTAGCTCATGTGGCGTTGGCGTTGTTAAATTTGAACCACTATCAAATTTGCGGACACTTGGCAGTCATGCCTTTTGGACCGTTCCCAATTTAAAAAAGCTCTATCTACCCGATCGCTTACAAACCTTTTCAGGTCAAACAGCAGTCGTTAAAAACTGTATATTATTAAATGAAATATGGATTCCAAATACCCTAACATCTGTAATACCAGCATCAGCAATTCAAGATTGTCCGGCGCTCAATAAAATAACATTACAAAGTAACTTTAATGTATCCGCTAACTTTAGCAACGTTACTAATTTAACGAAAGAATCCATTGTCTTAATGTTTAAAGCCCTTAAAGATTTATCAACAGGCGGGTCAAAGGTTCTTACATTAGGAGCGGATAATCTTGCTAAATGTACGGAAGAAGATCTCGCAATTGCGCTAAATAAAAACTGGTCATTAGCCTAGGAGGAACGATATGGAAATTAGAGAAGAAAACGGACATCGTATTTTGTATGCCGCAGAAGGTAAAGTCTTACAAAGCGTGACCGATGGATTAATTATTGGTCCTTGGTTGCTTTTAGGAAAGCGAGATAGCGAAATCCACTATCACGAGATTGATGAACCAACGGAGGAAGCTTTGCCACGAGCGGATGCCACTAAGTTTTATTTAAAAACGGAAGGTGAACAAATAGAGTAATGAGTTACCTACTTGAATACATCCGTGAAATTGAAAAAGGCAATATCAAAGTTGGCAAAGAACTGAAAACAGTTCTAGATGCGCTCCGTGAAGATATGAGCAACCCCGACTACTTTTATGATGAAAAACCCGGTAAGCTTCGAATCAACTTTATTGAGAAGTTTTGCAAACATACGAAGTCACCATTTAACGGTCAACCGTTCATTTTAGAGCTTTGGGAAAAAGCCTTTTTAGAGGCCTCTTACGGCTTCAAAATGCATGGGACGGGTTTACGTCGGTTCAATGAAGTGTTGCTGCTTGTCGCCCGTAAGAACGGCAAAACAACGTTTGTGGCAGGGATTGACTTAGCAGAGTTTTTCTTAAGCAAAGGTGGCGTTGATATCGTTTGTGCATCAAACACAAATGAGCAAGCATCTATCCTTTTTGAAGAGATAAATAACATGCGTGAACAAAGCAGACCGCTCCGGAATGAAAAGCGTTCTAGGAAGAATATCTTTTATATTTATTCTCCAAAGAATCGGAACAAAATAAAAAAGCTGTCCGCCCAATCAAGAAATAAAGATGGCTATAACATCGAGGTTGGTTGTATTGATGAAGTCCATGAAATGACGGATTCCAAAGTTTATGACGCAATTAAACAAAGCCAATCAACTAAGACGGAACCGCTCATTTTTATTATTACAACTGAAGGAACCACAGTAGGAGGGTTCCTTGATAACAAACTAGATTATTGTCGCAAGATGATTAAAGGTGAAATTAAAGATATAAGAATTTTGCCGTGGCTCTATACCCAAGATAGTGCGGAAGAGGTCTTTGAAGATCCTTCATCTTGGCAAAAGAGCAATCCGTCTTTAGGTAATATTAAGCTCGTTTCGTACTTGGAAGATATTATGAATAAATCTAAAAATGATTTATCAACACGTGTGACCATGCTTTGTAAGGACTTTAATTTAAAACAAGTTGATAGTGGTGCTTGGTTAAACTTTGCGGATCTAAACAATGAGGAAACTTTTAGTCTTAAGGATTTAAGAGATAGTTACGCAATTGGAAGTGTTGACCTTTCATCAACGACTGACCTTACTGCCGCTATGCTCCTCGTTATTAAAGATGGAAAGAAGTATGTTGTTCCGCATTTCTTTATGCCATCGGATGTATTGGCGCAACGAATTAGTGAAGATAATGTGCCATACGATATTTGGCATAAGCGCGGATTCATTACACTAACTGATGGCGGACAAAACGACTTTACACTTGTCACACAGTGGTTCTTAAAGATGGTCCGTAACTATGAAATCCGTCCACTTTGGATTGGCTACGACCCATGGAACTCACAGTACTGGGTAAAGGAAATGGAAGATGCGGGCTTCACCATGGAAAAGGTGCGGCAGGGTATTTATTCATTATCAGAACCAATGAAGCAACTTGAAGCCGACTTCAAAAACAAACTAGTGAATTATAACAACAACCCAGTATTAAAGTGGTGCTTAAGTAACACACAAGCCAAGGTTGATATTAATGGTAATATCCAGCCTTCCAAGCTTAATTCAAAGCTCAAACGAATTGATGGCACTGTGGCTTTAATCATTGCTTATGCAGTCTTAAATAGATACAAAACCGAGTATGAAAATATGATAAGGTAGGAGGCTTTATGGCATTATTTAAACGCAAGAAAAAAACCGTCGAGCCAGTTAACTACGAAATAAACTCGCTTCAGACGACATTAAATATATTCAGCGACTTTGGCAATAATATTAATGCGAGTGACGTTGTCAAAATATGTATTGATAGAATTGCCACGCATGCCGCCAAATTAAAACCACGTTACATAAAAATCCTCGACAACTCAACCGTTGTTGATAAAAAAGGAAAAATCGCCTACCTACTTAAATTCCAACCAAACCCACTGATGACGCCTTATGACTTTATCTATCGGGTTGTGACATTACTTTATTTAAACAATAACGCCTTTATATATCCGGTGTACGATCCGGATACTTACGAACTAAAAGAACTGTGGCCGATAAGACCTAATTCAGTTGAAGCAATTAAAGATGATAGCGGAGATTTATTTCTTCGCTTTTATTTTATCGATGGTAAGTCATACGTTTTGCCTTACGAATCAGTTATTCATATGCGGAGGTTTTATGGTGTTAATGATGTCTTCGGTGGTAGTGGAGCTGTTTCCGATCACTCCGCACTTTTAAAGACAATCAAGATTAATGATTCAGTGCTCCAAAGTATCGATAATGCGGTCCGGACAAGTTTTCAAATTAAAGGCTTATTAAAAATCAACGGCCTACTTTCCGATAAGGATAAAAAAGCGCAGAAGGACGAGTTCGATAAAGCACTCAAAGAGTCAACAATAAATGGTAACTCATCAATCGTGCCAGTGGACCTTAAAAGCGACTACCTTCCATTAAACGTTGATCCCAAACTTGTGGATAGTGAAACACTCACTTTCCTCCATAAAAAGATAATTACTTATTTTGGTGTCAGTGAGCCAATTTATAACAACAACTATAACGAGGATGAATATAACGCTTTCTATGAAGGAACCATTGAGGGCATTGCAATTGCTCTATCGGAGTCGTTTTCAAAAGCACTCCTTACGCGAACAAGTCTTGAACGAGGAGAGCAAATTATCTTTTATTCCGAGCGGCTACAATACGCTTCATGGAATACAAAGGTGAGTGCAATTGAGAAGTTGATGGGCTTAGGAATTTTGTCATTAAACGAATCGAGAAGTTTACTAGGTCTTGAACCAATCGAAGGTGGAGACAAACGGCTACAGTCGCTTAACTATGTTAATGCGAAAAACGCCGAGGAATATCAAGTGGGTGAAAAGCCCCAGGAGGAACCAAAAGATGATGATAAATAAAGAAATTAGATTTTCAGCAATTGAAAATAAAAACGAAAATGAAACCGAGAAAATGATTGTTGAAGGTTACGCGATTGTCTTTAATCAGGAAACGTTAATCGGTGATAGCGAACATGGCTTTATTGAAGTTATTGATCGTCACGCCCTTGACGCTGCAAACCTTAAAGACGTCCCTTTTAAATATAACCATACTGATGACCGCTTAATTTTAGCGAGAACTAGGAATGGTTCCTTATCTTTGGCCATTGATGATTATGGCTTAAAGGTTAGAGCGGAGTTGATTGATACGCAGTCGAATCGTGATGTGTATAAATCAATTGCTGCTGGATTACTAGACAAGATGTCATTTGCTTTCACTGTTAAGAGTCAAAGCTGGGATAGAGAGGGAGAAATTCCTAAACGGACCATTTTAGAGATTGATCGTATCTATGATGTTTCCGTTGTGGACTTGCCTGCATATGAAGGCACCTCTATTGATGCGTTAGCGCGTTCCTTAGAAATCGCGGAGGCGGAAATAAGGGCATTGGAAAATGTAAAAAACAAAGCAGCGATTAACGTGATACGCAAACGACTGAAATTAAAAACGAATAAATAGGAGGATTCAAAAATGAATTTAGAAATTCGTAAAAAAGAAATTTTTGACCGCTTAACGGAAATCCGCGGTTTAGCTGAAAAAGAAGAAGATCTAGCTGCATTAGAAAAACTCGAAATGGAAACTGACGCACTTAATGAAGAACGAAATCTTATCGAACGCAAACTTGCCATGAAGAGTAAATTTGATAAATCACCAATGATTCAAATTAAAAATGATAGTGAAATGATTGAAGGTGCAGAAAAACGGGCAATGGACTTAAAAGAAGGACGGACCGTTACCGTAACTTCTAGTAATGTCTTAACGCCAACACATACCAATGCTGAAATTGGTAGATATCCTTTTAGAGAAGTATCCACACTCGTTGACCGGGTAAAACTCGTCAATCTTGAAGGTGGTGAAACTTATAAAAAATCCTTTATTAAATCAAATGGAACTGGTGGATTAACTGCAGAAGGTGATCCTTACACGACTGCGGAACCGACCTTTGGCTATGCAACGATTACAAAAGTAAAAGTCACAGCTTATGCTGAAATCACGGAAGAACTCGAAAAGTTACCTGCGTTACCATATTCGCAAGAAGTGTTAAACGGAATTAATATTGCGCTTCGCAAGAAAATCTCCCAACAAATCTTACGGGGTGCTGGTACCACAAATACTTTCAAAGGTATCTTCGCAAACGGTGTTGAAGCACTCGCGGATAATACCGACCTCGAAATTAGTGAAATTGATGACACAACCCTTGATGAAATCATCTATGCCTATGGCGGTGATGAAGAGGTCGAAGGAGGTGCTTCGTTAATTTTAAGTAAAAACGACTTACGCACATTTGCCAACTTACGGACAAGTGAAGGACGCAAAGTTCACATTGTCGATTACAACGCATCTACGATTGATGGCATTCCTTATATCATCAATAGTAATTGTGGCTCAATTGCCGACCCAAGCACGGAAGCAGGGACTTATTGTATTGCTTATGGTGCGCTTACCAACTATGAAGTACCGATTTTCTCGCCGATTGAAATTGCAAAATCAACCGATTATAAGTTCAAAGACGGGATTATCAGTTATAAAGCATCCGTCTTTACTGGTGGTAACGTTGCCGGATACAAAGGATTCTTACGGATCAAAAAGAAAGCTGCTGAAGACAAAACAAATACTGAAACTGAAGAGTAACAGTATTAATTAACGTTTGGTCGAAACACGTAGATCCGATGCCTTCGGGATAGGGTTTATCGTTGAAGCGAAATAGGAAAATATCAAAAGATAGGGAGGTTCCTTGTGATGAGTGAAAACATGCTAGAGATAGTAAAGAAGGCTTTGCTAATCCCTGTAACAGAAAACTATGCCGATGAGGAATTGTTAATTCATATCGCCTCGTGCCGCCAGCTGCTGATAACAGCTGGAGTTCCTAGTGAAATCGCTGTCTCTAATGACAACGCATTGGTGAAAGCTCTTATTATCATATTTGTGAAGACGAACTTTGGTTTCAAAAGCGACGGTACAGTGAGAGAGTTACCTAAGAGCTTTGACGTCTTACTCAGACAGTTAAGTCTAGTACCTCTGACGACTGAGGTTCATGGGACTCGTCATGAGTGATACTCCTGGAGTTCCTTATGATTGTGTATCCTGATTCCTACAATACTTCCTTCATCCTATTTCGTGTTAAAACAGCTGTCGACGCTCTTGGCAACAAGGCTTGGCGGTTGGTCGACTCCAAGGAGGTGGGTGGAGTTATCAGCTCCATCTCCTCTAAGGAATATTATTCATCAATTCAGACTAAGGTCTTATTTGATTTTAAAGTTACTATTCAATCATTCATTTATGATGGTAGTAAATACGCTTACTTCCCACGGTATGGGAAAATCTATGAAATTAAAAGAACGTATATGAACGGGCAGTACATCGAGCTTTATCTTTCGGAGACGCCTTTAAAATGGGAGGACATTATTAAAAATGGAACCTGATAAATTAAACGCTGCAATCGAAAAAAGTGTTGTTGAATACACTGACGAAGTGGTCCAGCAAATTGAAATGTCGCTCGATAAGACAGCAGATGAGATTATTGATTATATCCGTGAAAAAGCACCTCGAAGTGGTATGCGTAATGCCTTAGCGGATTCTTTCGTTAAAGAGTCCTATGGCGAAGGCGCAAACAAAATCGTGGTAATTAGCTCGAAAACAAAGAGTGGTCTTGTCCACCTAGTTGAGTTTGGTTTCAAGCATCGAAGCGGTAAGGTTGTCGCTGCCCGTCCATTTATGCGTCCGGCATTTGAATCGCTAAGTCCTCAAATGCTCGAAGAGATACGACAAATAATTATTCGGGCGGGACAATAAATGTATTTAGAAAAATTAAGAAACATTTTATTAAGCGTTGTCGATAAAGTGTTTTACGCTACGAATGAATATGACAACGAAGATAATGCGGAACCACCTTTTATTGTGTTTCAAGAGACCAGTAAAAGAGCATCAGTGTTCGCAGAAGATAAGCCGGTCTTTTATACCAGCGTCGTTCAAGTAACGCTTGTGACAAAACTTAAAGATGTAAAACTTGAAAACAAGTTAGTTCAAACGCTACTAAAAGCTGGATATACACCGGAAAACTTATCCGAGTTTAGAAATGATGATGGGTCTATTAATAAAGTCTATGAAGTTAGAGTGGAGGAAATTTAACTATGGCAAACAATAAAATTACATATGGGTTACGGAATGTTCACTATTCAATCGCCACGCAAGGCAATGATGGGGTATGGAACTATGCGGATCCTGTTGCGCTACCAGGCGCACAAGAGTTCACAAGCGATATTGTTGGTGGTGCAACTGCAGTCTATGCTGATGACGTGGTAATCGCAAACCTCGTCCAAAACGCCGGGCGCACTTTAACATTGAAACTTACGGAAATCACAGAAGAATTTAAAATTAGTATTTTAGGTTATAAACGTTTAGCGAACGGAAACTTAATCGAAGTAGCAAATGCAAAACCAGTAACTTTTGCTTTGGGGCTTGAGTTCCAGGGTGATACGAAGGCTCGCCGGGCATGGTTCTATTTATGTAACGTTACACCGATTAGTGAATCAACAAAATCTAAAACCGACTCGGCAGAAGCAAATGCGATTACATTAAACATTACTGCCCGTCCGATTGAAGTTGGTGATCATTTAGTAACAAATAGTGTTGCGGCAATTGGTGATAGCAACTATACAAACTTCTTAACAACTGCACCGTCATTACCGGTCATCTCCGAGGATTAATATATGGAAAAAACAATCACTTTAGGTGGGAAAGAAGTAAAACTTGCTTCCTCACTTTTTACTATTATTTCTTATCGGCAAGTGTTCGGGACGGAGTTGTTTAGTGATGTGGATGCGCTCGATAAGGCACTACAAGAAAATCAAGAAGATGTCGGGAAGTTTATTGACGTTTTATTTAGGATCGTCTTTATTTTGCATAAACCATTTACAAACGATACCTACGACAAGTTTTTACAAAACTTTGATTTTTCAATCCTTAATAACACCGCGGAACTTAATGACTTAGCAAGCGCAATTGCCGAGTTGCTTGGTTCCGTTAATCAAAGTAAAACGGACGGTAATAACTCCCCGCGTTAATGCGCCAAGTTCACATAGTTTCACGGCAAATATCATCTACAACTTGGCGCAATTAGGAATTCCAATCCGTGATAGCGAGTTCTTTGACATACAAACATATTTAGAAATTGTCGATATTCAAAAGAGTATTTATTCGGGTGAGTCACCAAGCCGGATAGCAACTCAAAGTGATATCGATTCATTTTTAGGTTAGGAGGACGAGATAATGGCTGAAACTGTAAAAGGCATGAACATTAAGCTAGGTCTTGATACTACTGAGTTAGAAGCCAATCTCAAATCCCTAAACGCAGGGCTTAAGGAACAGCAAAGAGACCTATCGGCAATTAACAAAAATCTACGTTTCGATTCAGGCAACATTGATCTATGGAAACAAAAGCAAGAAAAGTTGAATGACACGCTAACGTTAACAAAACAAAAACTAGAAAATCAAAATAAACAATTAGAAGAAGCAAAAAAAGCGGTTGAAATTGGTGCGATGAGTGAGCAAGAGTTTAATAAACTTAAACGATCAGTTCAGTATACCGAGACCGATATTGCAAACCTCAATGCTCAGCTTGAAAAGACCAATCAGAATATTAAAAAACTTTCAGGGATAAATATTGAGTCGCTTAGTAAGATTGGCGCTTCATTCTCAAAACATGTCACTGCTCCGGCGATTGCAGCTGCAACGGCTCTAACGGCACTGGGAGTTAAAACAGCCTCGACAGTGAACGAAATGGCGGACTCCGCTAAACAGTTAGGTGTCTCGATTGAGTCCTTACAAGAGTGGCAATACGCCGCAAAACAGATGGGTTCATCTACGGACAGTGTTGAGAAGGCGTTTGTAAAAGTTAACAGTATCCTTGGAAACATTGCTAGTGGAAGTGCCGATAAAGCATCAGAGTCACTTGCGTTAATTGGTTTAACGGTTGACGACTTAAAGGGGCTTGATACAGAAGCGGCGTTTGGTGTTATTCGTAATGCGCTTGCCGGCGTTGAAGATCAAGCAACAAGGACAGCAGTAGCTAACTCCTTTTTTGGCGAGAACATTGGTTCAAAACTTATGCCAATCTTATCCGCCTCAAGCGCCGAGATCAACAATTACAAAGAAGAAGTTAAAGAACTGGGAATTATTACATCTGAAGATGCCAAGATAACTGACAGTTTCAATAAAGCAGTTAATTCATTAAAGACCGCAACGACATCTTTATCAATGAGCCTGGCGGCGGTGTTGTTACCAGTACTTGAGAATATCGTTGTCGCGCTTCGAGAAAAATTAATCCCAAGCGTCCAAAAATTAATTGATTGGTGGAACAGTCTAAGTAGCGGTGTTAAAAAGATGATTGCAATTGTATCCGGCCTTTTAGTTGCGCTTGGACCGGTTCTAGCAATGGCGGCAAAAATAATACCCGCACTATCAAAAATTAAGACGGCTTTTACAGCAGTCAGTGGCGCAGTAAAGATTGCCGGCGCAATGATTAAACTATCAACGCTTGGTTGGGGTGCGTTAATCGCAGTGCTTGCAGTGATTCTTTTGCAAAATGAGAAGTTTAGAGAGTTATTAAAAAAGCTTGTATCGATCATAAGTGGCGTAATTGATAGCATTATGGACGTAGTTTCAAGTCTAATTGATGCTCTAATGCCAGTGATAGAAGCAATAATGCTTATCATTAACGCTCTAATTGATGTGATTGTTTCAATAATTGATGGCGTTTTAGATATTGTTATCGAGATACTGGACGTTATCATCGGACTAATCAAGTCATTAATACCAGTTATTACTAAGATAATCGATATGATTGTCGGTTTACTAGTTCCTATTATTGAAGTAATACTTGCAATTCTTGATCCGATTATGAAAATCATTGACCTTTTAATAAAATTAATTGTACAAATTGTCGAGGTGGTTCTCAATTTAATTCAATCAGTATTAGACCCAATTATAAAAGTTATCATGGTCGTAGTAGATATACTTAGCATTGTTATTGAGTTGGTGGTTTCGCTTTTAGATATCATTATTGAAATTCTTAATCCAATTTTAGAAATCATCGTAGCGCTCTTAGAACCGCTTATTGAGATAGTAGGGGTTGTAATTGAAATCATCGGCGTTTTAATGCAGTTACTTGATCCATTACTAGAAGTTTTACTTACTCCTTTGATGACGGTATTAAGTGTCATTTCACTTATCATTAGTGCCATTTCACCTATCTTGATTACTTTAGCTAATGTTATAAAAGCAGTTATTGTTCCAGTGTTGGAAGTGCTCTACAAAGTGCTCTCCCCGATTTTAGAAGTAATTAGCGCTATTATCGATGGGATTAAATGGCTAATTGAAAAGGCGAGTGGTGTGTTTAGTTGGGTGGCGAAGCTCTTTACTGGCGGTTCTTTTTCAGACAATAATGCAGTTAAAAATTCATCAACGACAAATAATAAAGTAGAAAACAGTAATACGACTAATAACGTAACAATAAATACAAGCGGTGACGTTGATATTGATTCAATTAACACTGCTTTAGGAGGTGCCTACTAATGCGCAAACTATATTTAGTAAACGAAGTAGGCACCACCTACTATTTCGATTATCGCAGCAATACCCTAATAGAAGCAATCGATGGTCTTGGTTTTAGTTATGACATCGAGTATCAGGATTTTGCGGATAGTTACGTTGAAAACAAGCGAACGATCAATCAAGGAATCATTAATATGAAGCTAATCTTCCTTGATGGTTATAAAGGTTTCACAAAATGGCGCGATTTCGTTACAAAGAGTAGCGTTTTGCGGTTGTTTTATCAAAGTGATGGAGTAAAGTACTGCTATATTAATGTAAAATCATCAACAAAAAGCCAAATAGAATCAGGAATCATTAGAAGTAGTGTTGTTTTGGAGTGCCTTACGCTTTGGTTAGTAAATAAATCCGCATTAATATCGGTGATTCAATCATCGGAAGGAAAAACATATGCATATACCTACCCATTTGTTTATGCGGTTTCGTTTAACGGAAAGGCAATAGTTAAGAATGATAGCGTGCGGGAAGTTCCGCTCAATATTAAAATAACCGGTAATGTATTAAATCCCCGTGTAATTATAAAACAAAACGGCGTTGCCCTTTCGGGACTCCGGTTATTGATGGATGAAAGAGAAGACCCAATAATTGAAATTTCATCGGAACCAACTAATCAATATATGATAAAAACAATCAATGGTGAAGTTATTGATATCTACCAAGAGCAGGACTTTACATATGACAATTTCTTATTTCTTCCGCCAGGAACAAGTGAGATATTTTTTGATCCCGGTGTACGCGAACCGTGTGTATGTGAAATTACTTTCCGGGAAGAGTATATTTCAAATTAGGAGGGGTTATGCAGGTTATTTTTTTAAACGAACAAACCTTAAAGGTAATAGATCATGCCTTTGCTACTGATGATTTTGAAATTGTACTGGATGCGCTTATACCACAATCATCAACTTTTAATATTAAAAAAGAAGACTTGAAAGCATCGATTGGTGATTACCTTGTGGTGCGGAGAAATTCATATTCTTATATTGGTATCATATCGTCCATAGAAAAAAAGAATGAAACAGTAATTAAAATTACGACTAAAGATTTCCTTAGTAAATTTGACGTTGAAGTTCCGGTTTCATCTTATGGAGGAAGTATCGCTCAGTTTATTATTAATTTAATTAACACACACTTTCGCTCAAGCGGTGATGCAAAACAAAACCTTTCGTATTTACAAACTGAAGTAAGAGTAATTAAAACGGGAAGCCTTAATTATGAGCCTGATACTAAAAAGAACATCTTAAAATTAATGGAAGAGTTCACAAAAACATATGGTATTGGGCTGGTATACGAGCTAGTTATAACTAATGGAGTGATCACAAATATAAAATTGATTGCTAAAGATGTAACCAAAGGAATAATTATTAAAAGCGACCTTGGGACGATTTCTAATCTCACGATATCAGACAGCAATAATAATGCTTTAAATAAAATCATTTTTACGCCAAAGAAAGAGAACACGCTGTACCGAACGACAGTTGCCTATTATCTTTTAAGTGATGGAACGATTACAACATCTACAACCGCAGTTAAACGTATCGATAACGTGAGCTTTAAATATGAGTTTTACGCTGACAATGATTATTCCTCGCTCTTAACAAAAGCAACATCGGCATTAATTGATTCATCGCTCGAACATAATATAACTTTCGATTTCTCGTTTGTGGCAAATAAAATTGCTGCTCTCACTGAGCTAAGCCTTGGAACTTTCGTAAGTTTTATAACACCAATAAAAACATATGACACTCTTGTTACAAAAATAACGTATAAGGGTACTTTTAATCAGGCAACAATCGTGTTGGGGGAATATCGCACTTCATTGACTGACAAACTTAAATTAATAAATAGAAGGGGGGCTTCATCATGGCCTTAGTAAAAATAACTTTTGATTCCGCTTCAGTTACAGCAAAACAAGATGCTGATCTAAATCACTTTTTGGTTTCAGGACAAAATGGACGAATACTTGGTTTAGGGAATGAAGTGAAAGTCACAACTAGTAATAATTACATTATCCTATCAAGTGGATATGTTCAGGTGTATGGACGGCGTGTTTATGTAGAGGCAAATACAAAGATTGCGGTAACGCTAACCGGAAGCGCCTATGGCTACGTTGTTATCCGAATTAATCTTGGAGATAATACCGTCACTCTTGCAAAAATTGAAGCAGCCTCAACGTATCCGGCGCTTACAAAGGAGAATCTCTTAACAGGCGGCTTAATATACGAGTTACCAGTTGCGCGCTACACGAAAACCACGTCATCTTTAACGTTAGATGCGAATTATGATGCGCCATCAATAAAAAGCGCAAATGATTTTGCTGAAGAAAAGCTCACATGGTTAGAAGATAATATTAAAACTAATTATGGGCCGATATCGCAAGGAAAGTACACAACCTCAAGTGGAAAAAAGTTTTATTATGAAGACATAAATTTATTTAATGCCGATAAGGGTGTCGGAAATATTTATATCATAAGTTGGCATGTTGTTTTCTCGACAAAAGAGGCGTCAGGAAGTGGTGTTAAATATCAATATAAAATTGACGGCGTTTGGTATGATGTTTGGCTTCAATTGACAGCTTCGGGGTTAGTCGTTACGACTTCCTCGGAATTGCATAAGCCGGGTGCTGTTTATGTTGTCAGGTAGTATTTTTGGTAAAAAAATCCTCGCAATATATCGTTGTGGTTCAGCGATTTATGGCGTAGAAGGTGCAGAAAGCGATCAAGATTTTACAGTTATCCTTGAGGATTATAATGAAATTATCACATATAAAGAAGATGGAAATGATTACTTTTTGTATGGAGTTGAATCATATAAACGAGCATTAAATTTTGATGATTACATTTTAGAGTACTTCCTATTATGGGTAGATAATACGCTCCTAGCCAAAGATAATCTTTTATATATTGATTCTGACTTTGTTGATGAATTTAACAAATTAATAAAAGTTGATTGGGATAAACATCTATTAAAGTGGCTTGCTATAAACGTTGATTATTATGACTTTTGTTTTAAGAACCTTTTAAATGAAAAATCACTCTATAACCTTTATCGCATTCGTTCGCTTATGAAGCATTACGAAGCCACGGGTAAGTTTGAATATTACCTAAGTGAGGAGGACAAAAACTTAATCATTGACTATAAGAACCGCCAAGCAAATCTAGCGCAACATCAAGCAAATTTTAAGCAAATCCTCGAGTATCTAAAAACGTTTTTAATTAAGGAGGAGTAAGTATGGACACAACAACAATCGTCTTAACTTTTATTAGTGTGCTTGGCACATTGTCATCAATCATCTTTGCTGTGCTTGCATTTCGTCGTAATGAACGCGGCGATCAAAAGCAAGTTGGTAAGAATGAGGGTGCTCTAATGTCTGACGTTGGTTACATTAAATCTTCCTTAGACCGGATTGAAAAATCACTCGACAAGCTTGAAGACGGGCATAGCAATCTTGACGGTCGGGTTATTAAGCTTGAGAGCGAAACAAAAAATATCAGTCTAAAAATAGATGAACATGCACGTAACAAACAAATTCATGTAAAAGGAGGAGCATAATTTATGGACGAAATTTTAATTAATGTTATTTCAGTGATTGTTACCGCAATCGTTATCCCTTTGATAACTTTACTAGGTACAAAATTGATTCAATGGATTAACACAAAAATTACCGATGAAAAATCCGCAAAAATTCTAACTGATGCCTCAACGATCGTCACCAATGCCGTTAAGACTGTTTTTCAAACTTATGTTGAAGCTTTAAAGAAGAACGGAACCTTTGACCAGGAAGCACAGCAAATTGCTATGAACTCCGCCAAAGAAATCGTGCTTTCACAACTATCAAGCGAAACCTTGAAGTTTGTGGAACGAAACTTTGGTGATACTAATTCATGGTTAACTGTTCAAATTGAAGCAACCATTAATACTTTAAAAAATATTAATTAACTTTTTAGAAAAAATGGTTCCGATTGCTCTATTTATTAGTAGGCAATCATGAATGCCGATAGTCATCGACTATCTCGACACCGCGAGGTTCGGGCGTGCTTGGCACCTTGGGACACGTTAAAAGGAAGAGTGCAGCGACCTCTGTGATACATTTCACGGAGGTTTTTTGTTTTTCACTACTTAAAGCGCTCTTATTTCTCCTTTTAGAGGTAGGAGGAAAAACAAATGACAAAACAAGAAAAAGTAGTCAAGTTACGTCAAGAAGGAATATCCTATCGGAAAATTAGTGAAATCACAGGCTTACCACTTGGAACGGTTAAATCAATATGCTCCCGACAAGGGGATGGCGTTTTAGAAACATCGAAATGCAAAGCGTGTGGAATCGAGATTAAATCAATAAAGGGTAAGAAGGCAAAAATCTTTTGCAGCGATAGTTGCCGGATGAATTGGTGGAATGCGCACCGCGAACAAGTCAAAGGTGGTAGAACACACAAGTTCGTTTGTGAAAATTGCCAAAGAGAATTTACGGCGCAAGGTAATCAACCACGCAAGTATTGTTCGCATGCGTGCTATATCGAAAAGAGGTATGGCAATGATGAATGATACATACACAATGAATCTTTATAATTATGAACTCATGATGATAACCGCGAAAAAGCTGCATGAACTCAACATTATTGATGATAAGGACTTGAAATTGATTGAGGAAAAAACTGCAAAAAAGTATGGTATCAAAAGAAATAGTGTTTATCGTCTTATTGACTTGCTATGAACCCCACTAAGAGCGAATATGTCAATGGGGGAGCGGGAAAAATGGAAAACATTAAAATAAAAAAAGTTAAACACAAACGGAAATTAGAACGCAAAAAGAATGTTGCAGCTTATGCTCGCGTTTCGACTAACAAGGATACTATGCTCCATTCGTTGTCGGCACAAGTTAGTTACTATAGCGACCTTATTCAAAGGACGCCTGGGTGGCTTTATGCCGGTGTTTATGTTGATGAAGGAATCACAGGAACAAAAAGCGCTCGCCCTAAATTCCAACAAATGCTAGAAGATGCAAGAGCAGGAAAAATCGATTTAATTCTTACGAAATCCATCTCGCGCTTTGCTCGTAACACAGTAACCTTACTGGAAACCATCCGCGAACTAAAAAGCCTTAATGTTGACGTTTACTTTGAAGAGCAAAGACTCCACTCAATTAGTGAAAATGGTGAAATGATTATTTCCTTCCTCGCTTCGTACGCGCAAGAAGAATCACGATCGGTAAGCGAAAACATGAAATGGAGTATTCGTAAGGGGTTCAAACAAGGCCTAGCTTGGAACACAAAAGTAATAGGATATCAATTTAACAAAGGAACGTTCGTAATTATCCCGGATGAAGCAAAAATCGTTCAAGAAATATATAACCTTTACTTATCCGGAAAAGGTAAACTCACGATTGCAAAAATATTAAATGAACGGGGCGTTCTAACTAAAACCAATAAACAGTGGCGTCCAAGTAGCGTTGGCTATGTTTTACAAAACTACTTATATACCGGAAACTTGCTCCTTCAATCAACCTATAAAGATAGTTTCATCACAAAGCAAAAGACGATTAATGATGGGGTGCTACCAAAGTACCATGTTGAAAACAATCATGAAGCGATAGTAGATATCGACACCTTTAATAAAGTCCAAGCCGAGATTAAAGCGCGCCAGGAAGTAAGAAAACCGCAGCAAGCTGGGAATACGCCAACAATATATAAAGGCTTATTAGTATGTGGGCATTGTGGTAAAAACTACCGCCGGAAAAAGACAAAAGATAAAGCCTACTGGATGTGTGCGACTTATAACATGCTCGGTAAAGGTCACTGCCCATCACAACAAGTGCCGGAGGAAATATTAAATGAGATAGTTGCTAAGACATTAGGAATTAAAATACTGACGAATGAAACACTTAAAAAGAAAGTCAGTAGCATCGTGTTAAGTAATGATCAAAGCATAACCATCAACCTAATAAACGGTGGTGTTGTAACTAAATTTTGGCAACATAAAAGTCGCCGGGAATCATGGACAGAAGAAATGAAAGAACAGGCAAGAGTTAAAGCCAAGAAAGGACAAAACCAATGAAAAAGATTACAGTAATTCCGCAAACAATCAATCCGCTAACGCTGACGAGGTTTGATTCCACCGCTAAACGCCGGGTAGCAGCTTATGCTCGGGTATCCACGGATAGCGATGAACAAATGACGTCGTATGAAGCACAAATTGATTATTACACGCACTATATCCAAGCAAATCCGGAATGGGAGTTTGTAAAGGTATATAGCGATGAAGGTATAACCGGAACCAACACAAAGAATCGTGAAGGGTTTAAAGAAATGATCAACGATGCTCTCAATGGTGAAATTGATTTCATTATTACCAAGTCCATATCACGGTTTGCAAGAAACACCGTGGATACTTTAGTAGCGATTAGAAAATTAAAAGAAAAACGAGTCGAGTGCTATTTTGAAAAAGAAAACATTTATACTTTTGATAGCAAAGGAGAACTTTTAATAACGATTATGTCATCAATCGCCCAGGAGGAATCACGGAACCTTTCGCAAAACGTAACTTGGGGGATTCGCAAAAACTTTTCAGATGGTAAAGTCATGGTTCCTTATAAAAACTTTCTCGGCTATAGAAAGGGCGAAAATGGGCGTCCGGAGATTGTCCCGGAAGAAGCGGATGTTGTAAGAAGAATCTATCGCATGTACCTAAGTGGTAAATCCACGGCACAAATTGCTGAAGCTTTAATGAATGATGGTATTAAATCACCGGCAGGAAAAGATAAATGGTTAAGACAAACGGTTCAAAGCATCCTAAAAAATGAAAAGTATAAAGGTGATGCGCTTTTGCAAAAACAATTCACCGTTGATTTTCTTGAGAAAAAGACAAAAGTTAATGAGGGAGAAGTTCAGCAGTATTACGTTGAAAATTCTCATGCCGCAATCATTGATCCAGTTGAATGGGATATGGTCCAAGATGAGTTTGAAAGACGGGCGAATTTAGGCAAGCAGTTTAGTGGATCGCATGTATTTGCAAGCCGGATCGTTTGTGGCGACTGTGGGGGCTTTTACGGGCAAAAGGTGTGGCATTCTAACACAAAGTATCGCTCTTACCGGTGGCAATGTAATAAGCGCTTTACGAATCGTAAAGATGGTGATCCATGTGATACGCCCTATTTAACTGATGAAACAATCAAAGCATCGTTTATAAAAGCATTTAATAAATTAAATAAGAATAATGTTATTAATCATTGTTTAGAGATTATTGCAATTCTTGATAACCTAGATGAACTTAACACTTTAATTAGTGAACAAACAATTGAAGTAGAAGTTGTCGCGAAGATGGTCAAAGCTCTTATAGAAGAAAACGTTACAACCGCACTTGAACAGGATAATTACCGCATCAAATATAATCAACTAGAAAGACGCTATCAAGAAGTTCAGGACAAGTTAAACAAATTACTTAATGAAAAAGAACGAAAAATCACGCAAAAGATAGCGATTAATAATTTTCTAGAATCGTATAAAGAACTACCAGAAATATTAACTTCATGGTCTGATGACATCTTTATATTGATGGTAGATACGGTTATCGTTGATAATAACGGAACAATGAAGTTTCTCTTTAAAAGCGGTGATCGTGTTAGGGTGTAATTGTTAATTAAAAAAATTGAAATTTAATTTAAGCCTCCTAAAACAAGTGGGCTTTTATTCTTCAAAAAGTTATCTAAACTACTGTTAAAATTGGAAAAATATGTAATTTAATAGTCTTTTTAACTACTTAACAAATAATAAAAAAAGATTAAAAAATACCGATATAGTGGTTTTAAACAACTTAATTTTTCTAAAAAGCCTAATGGTAATAAATATTTGAAAAAAAGTTCGTTAGTTGAATAATTTAAAGTGACAAAATACTTAGGAAAAGATGTTTTTTCCTATTTTTGGAATTTTCCACGCTTAAAGTTACAAAAATGCTTTTTAAAAGTGTTTAAATATGTATAATAAAGGTAGAAACATCCCTAAATGTTGTTTTATAAAGAACGACAAAAAGGCCCTCTGCCTTAACTGGAAAAAGTTAAAGTTACAGGGAAAGTGCTTCGGAAATCAGATGTTTCTTTTGCATAAACGATTAGGGTGAACTAATCGTTTTTCTTTAAATTATTAAATAGACTGCGGTTTAATATGACATCATTAGGTGCGACATAAGAAATATTAATCGCATTTAAGAAGTCTAAACCTAAGTAAGCTTTCGCGAGTTCATATCCCGTTTTGTCATTTTGATTAGGACGAATTAATCCGTTAATGTGTGAAAACATTAAATCAAGATGTTCTTGGGTAAGAAACTCAAAGGACGTCTTTTTGGGTAGGATACGACGAATTAAACGATGATTGGACTCAAGTTCAGCCCGTTGATTAGAAGTATATGGATCACAATAAAACACCTTCGTAACTTCATCAACCAAACCATTGTCATCAACAAAATTTTCAAGTAAATAAAGACGATTAAACTCAATACCACGGTCACTTAGTATCACAGGAAAAACTTTTGAAAAAAGCGGAAGTCCAAGTTTGCTAGCAATATCAAGCAAGCCGTTATTAACAGAAAGCCAACCTTTTTCCGTTGATAAAAAGCCAAAGATAAAGCTTATTGTTGGAAACATAATTGTGATAATTGTCTTTTTATCGCTTTGTTTACCAATTACAGAATCGATTTGAGCATAATGATTACCATAACTAACATAATCCCTAAAATCAGCATAGGTCCTACCTAAAAGGACTTCAGGCATATGAGTATTTTTACGATAGTTGTATTGTTTTATTGGTTTATTAAAGCGAACAGTCATCGGAAGATCAATGTTTCTAAACTTGAGTTCTCCTCGATTAATTAGATTACGAACAGAACGTTCACAAAGCGTAAACTTTTCTTTATTCGCGGTCATAATATGATGAAGACTCAAACCATTATTAAGTCCTTTTTCAAGCGCTTCTTCAAGTACGAGTATCTCACCTTTGGTAAGTCTTGTTCCTGATCTTGATTTACTAAGTCGAAGGGTTGCTTTTTCATGTGCTTGTTCCGCATGATAATAACGTTTAACTTTTGTACAATATTGTTTCTTTTTACATTCATTACAAACGAACGGATATTTTAATAATTGTTCACAAGTAACATCTGTTCGAATGATATTTAATTGTCTTGTTTGCTTAAGAAACGAATTGTTAATGATTTCACGATAAATACTTTGACGGGAAAAGCGTAAATGATTTGCCATCTCTTGGATGGAAGTACCCCGTATTAAACAACTTCAATATATAACCTCTGTCGGAAGGTAAAGTGCTTACGACTGTCCTTTTTCTTTTGCATACTTTGCTCCTTTCTTTGCAAAAGGTTAAATGACATAGTTAGCGTTACAAATTTCTAATAAATTGAATAAATTTGATAATTGCTAGGTTTATTAGTGACTTAAAGAAGAAAATTCGGATAAAAACATCATAAATATGTTGCAAATGAGTAAAAAATGCTATGATAAAAGTACGAAGAGCAAGACAAAAACGGATATAAGCAAGGAGTGACAACCTTATCTTTACATCCTATGATCGTAATATGAGTTAAGGAAATTGCAGTTTCGCTTATGGGTTTAAAACTCGATTAAGAGGAGAACGACCTTGCTTTAATTAGGCTGACTAATCTCGGGTCAATATACCTAATGTTAAGCTTTTCTAACACATCAGCCCCGTATCTTTTTAGGAACAAGGAGTACGGGGTTTTGTCTTCTAAACAAGCACGTGGAACATTGTTAATATGTGAAAACATATTGTTAATAAAGGCATCATTATACTTTGGTAAATCAAGGGTTTGATATTTCGGTAATACTTTACGAACATAGTAATGATTACGTTCAAGCGAACCTTTTTGCCAAGCAGAATAGGGATCACAATAAAAAACATTAGTTGTTTGGATTTCGTCACTCGTTTGTTCAATTTCCCAAAGTCTTTTAGTTTCAGTTCCATTATCGGTCAAAATAATCGGAAAGACATTTCCAAACACTTCAACTCCAATATCTGGATATGATTCAATAACTTTTACATAATCCTTATACATTCGACCATTAAGAATTTCGAACCCATGTCTAATATTTAAGCGTTTATAGGGGTTATCTTTGTTATGGGAACGAGGGTATACGACATACATCGGTAGGTCATGCGCCTTAACGCTTAAAGCCCGGTTATAAATCCAACGACGAACCGTTCTTTCACAGACGCTTATTTCATCTTTATAAAGAGAATAGGCATGATGGAGTGAATTTCGTTCACGAATAATGGGTGAAAGTAATTGATCAACCAACTTCACTTCATCATCAAGGTAAAATTTCTTTTCACGCGATGTTTTACGAATTGACTCAGCTTCAATCTGACTTTCAAGCGGATTGTAATAGCGTTTCTCTAAATAACAAAAATTATTTTTTGGACATTTGTTACAAACGAACGGAAACTTTTTAAGTTTTGGACATTCATACTCTACATAATTAGGACAATGCGTACGATAACAAAGCGTTCTTCGATCATGATTAAGACAGGTAAAACTAAACTTACAATTAGGGACGATGATTAAACCCTCTTTATTAGAATAAGTAAAATGAGTGTTAATCTCGTTATAAATTGTTTGCCGTGAAACATTAAGTTTAGCGGCAGCTTTACTAGCGGAACTTTGTCTTGAATTAATCTCATTAACAAGAAGAATTCGTTGTTCGTATGTTAAGCGTTGATATGATACTTTTTTCTTCTTTCGCTTTGGCATTTTAACCTCCTTTCACCATAAGCGAAACTACACTTTTAATATGACAAAAAACAGGAGAAAGAACAAGAAAAAAGATTTATAAGGTGGGTTCCGTGATGCTTAAAGTTAATTTGTTCATTTGTAAAGATGAGTTTGTCATAAAACAGGGGGAACTCAAGTTCGAAACACGATTTGACAAATTGAGTAGAAGTGCTAGAATGCAATTAGAAGTACTACAGCTATAAATCAAAGTTTAATCACTATTATTAATTAGAAAACTTATAATATCATCTTCTAATTAGAAAGGGGCTAGTATATGCACTCTCGAATTAAATTCAGAAAATTATTTCCGGTATTGCTTACTGTATCTTTTTCACTATGTTTATCAGGATGTAAAAGTAATATCGAAACTGTGACAACCGACTTTTTTGTTTTTGAATTGAACCACAAGGAGAAACACGCTACGGCTTTAGAATTAACGGAACTAGGCAAAGAACAAGAAGTTTTGGTGATTCCACAAATTGTTGAATATTTACCTGTTCAGCATATAGGCAAAGGAGTGAAATACCTTAATCCCTACAAAATGAACGCGCTAAAATTAACTGCTAATCAAAAAAAGATTTACCTCCCCTATACTTTAAATGGAAAAATATGGTTGACGACTGATACAACCGTGGAGGCTATTCTTACTTTAGGGAATCTAGATAATTTTGATAAGACGTATATTATTAATAGTTTTCTTGAAATTGAACTTTATTATCTAGGTGTTAATACAAAATTAAATACCTTCTTCATGTTTAACTTTAACAATGCAGAAAACGAAGGTTATTATTGGATGGATTATATTAATGGTAGTAATCCATATATCATACCTTCTGATCCAGTCCGCGAAGGTTATTCCTTTTCTGGTTGGTATTACGAAGAAGAATGCACTAATATATGGGACAATCAAGTTCCAACCAATGAAAGTGAAAAGTTGGCTCTTTATGCAAGGTGGGTTTGATTGGTTTAAAAAACAACTTAAAAATCAAATAAAAGGAGAACAACAAAAATGGCAATAGGATCTAAAAAGAAATTTGGAGTCTCTTTTTTAACTATTCTTCTTCTCACTGCCACCTCTTTAGCTGTTTTAGGCAACATTGGAGGAAGTTTACTTCCTACTCAAGTTTCCGCATCAACGGGGTCATTCTCTGGTAGAACAACTAGTGTGGATTTAGAAGGCGACGATTTTCAAGTAACAACGATACCTGCAATGACGATTTTAGTACATGGATTAGGCGGAGATGCATCACATTGGAGTAATAATGGTGATGGGAAATTTTCTTTTGATGAGCGTTCCCTCATAGAGAAGTTGAGAGATCAAAACGGGGCGAATGTATTTTGGGCTAAAATGTTTAATGACAACACACACTTTTATTTCTACATTATAGATAAACTAAATCAACTCGAAAAATATGAAACCAGTAGTCTCACTAGTGTTAGTCAATTAACAAGTTCACATATTAATAAACATATGATTATTGTATTTGAAGCTTCTTATGATGCAAGTCATGGTTCCCACTATGCCATGTATGACGAATTTGAAAAAATGACACTTGCGGTTGCCCATGATTATGGGTATATCACTGGTGGAATATATCCGAGAATTAATCTAATCGGACATAGCCGGGGTGGACTCACAAATATGGAATTTGCCAATCATTATCCACGACTGATATCAGATATGTATTCAATGGGGACACCCTTTAATGGTTCTAATTTTGGAAGAGTAAATCTTTTTGCACATTCAGTGGCAGGACATATTGATAGTGAAGTCGGGACTGGCTTATATGATATTAACGATGTCGATTTACAAAATCGCTTAAGAGATGACTGGGCTATCAATCAGCAAAACGGAAGAGGAAGTCATATTAGATTCTTTCCGATGGCGGGTTATTCGACACTTGGAATGATTGCGGATGTCGCTGGGGGAGTTTGGGGGACAATTGCGTCCACGCTTTTAGCACTTTCTGGTCCTCTTAGCTTTGCAACGCTTGTTACTACTGTATCGACGATTATTTGGGGGATTGAAGCCGACATGGATTATCCTCAAACATCATGGTCAACAATAAATGATGCCTTTTATGATGCTTTTAGTGGGTGGGCGTTTTTATGGGTGGGAAGAAACACTGAAATACAGGATGATTTATTAGTTCATCGCGATTCACAAAAGGCGACCGGTTATATAGGAATAACAGAGTACTATGAAAAAATGTTTCACCATAACGGAATTTTTGGGGATGAAAATTTTGATACTTCTCGCACCGCAACACCGGATATAGCAATCGTGCATAACCTTGAAACACGTGACGATGATTTCATTAGTTGGATTATTGCAAAAATAAATATGAATATTAATATCTTTGATTTATCAATTGTTGAAAATAAAATCACTATTAATGGTTTATTAGATAGCGCCTCTATCCCTCCTAATTCAGTCTTATTCATTCCTGAAAATATATTGATTAATAACTATTATATTGTAGTGAAAAAAATTACGAGCAACGCGTTTGTTAACCAAATTAACATAACACAAATTTCGATTCCTTTAACGGTAACAAGTATTGGCGAACATGCATTCAAAGGTTGTAATAATCTAACAATCTATCCGGAGGTAGCCAATAAACCAAGTGGTTGGGATAAAGCTTGGAATAGTTCTAACCGTCCAGTCGTGTGGGGAAATATCCATCATAATAATAATTATCAGACACGAGAAGATAGTATTTATCTAGCAAGTTATGATTATCCAGCGCAATATAATAATTTCACTCCAATAAATAGTTATATTGAAACTGAGTCAGGAGAACAGGTTTTAACAAAGCGACTACGAACAGGTGTAATTAATTACGATGGAGTATCCTATTTAACAATGTCCGCAAAAAATAAAAATGCTACTTCAGCGTATTTAGAATACGAGTTTCCTCACGAACTTACTAAAGTGGATTATCAATTAGCGTTATGGAGTAGTGATGAATCGCTAATTCAAAATTCTTCAATTCGATTAGAAGGATATTACAATGATGATTGGATTACACTTGAAACATTTAGTGCGAAAACGATGTCACAAAATAAGGATGTGCTAATTAATTATTCAACTACTTTTAAAGAACCAACGAACACTTTTAGATTTATTATCGAAACTAATCAAGTTAATAACAATAATAATCGCGGAAGAATGGTAATTGGCGATCTCACTTTTGAAGAAATTTATGATAGTCATGTTCATAGCCATGATACTTATATGCAGCATAGTGCTTTGTATCACGCAATCTTTTGTGAATGTGGCGATTTTATTTTAGCGCATCATACTGTGAGTGAAACATATAATCAAAATGGACATTTATTTGGTATTTGTATTTATTGCGGTGAGGTCGTGGACCTAGGAACAACACCTGTAGTTGCCTTAGGTGGAGAAAGTAATGTTTTCTCAGGCGAGGAAACAGTAACAACGGATGAAAAGCAATATTATTACATTGAAAAGAGTTATATCAATGAAGACGGCATTTTGGTGTTATGTCCTAGTGATGTCGAAGATTATTTGAATGGTCTATGGTTTATTGATTTCACTTAGTCCTTTTTCGTTATTTCTAATTCATGGATCAAAAGAGAATAAACATTCACATCAATAGAAGATTACATCTTTCAAAAATCACAGTTTGGTATAAATAACACCTTTTAATTTTTCCAAGCAAGTTGAACAATCGCAAGTTGAATCGTTGAATTAAAACCCGCATTAAAACAATGCCTATTTATTTGGCGTTCCAAGCGTCATAAAAAAGAAGTAATTGAATATGAAATGAATCTGGGCCAAAATTTAACTGCTTTAGCGCACAAATTAGAAACTGAGACGTACTTAATTAATGGTTATTATAAATTTATTATCCGAGATCCAAAGGTTAGAGAAATTCAAGCTCTAAGTTATGAAGATAGAATTGTTCAAAAGGCAATTTGCGATGGTTTTTTAGCTGAATATTTAGAAAAAAGATTGATTTTTGATAATGCAGCGTGTCGTAAAAACAAAGGGACAGATTTTGCCCGCAATCGTCTTAAAACTTTTTTAAAAGATTATTATAAAAAATATGGGACTAATGGGTATGTGCTGAAATGCGATATTAAAAAATATTTTGATAATATTGATCATACAATTTTAAAAACAAAATTAAACACGATTGAAGATAACAAAATAAAAAAAATATTGTATTCAATTATTGATAGTTATGAAAAGAGCGCTAATAAAGGGTTACCAATGGGAAATCAAACTAGTCAATGGTTTGCTTTATATTATTTAGATGAAGTGGATCGGTTAATTAAAGAAAAGTTGCACATTAAGTATTACAGTCGCTATATGGATGATATGATTTTAATTCATCACGACAAAGTATATTTAAAATATTGTTTAACACAGATTAAATATTTATTAGAAAACAGTCTCAATTTATCATTAAATAATAAAACAAAAATTAGTCATATTCATGAAGGGGTTGAATATTTAGGCTTTAGATTTCTATTTGTTAAAAACGGCAAATTAATTATTAGATTACGACAATCAAGTAAACAAAGAATTAAAAACAAATATAAAAAAATTATAGAAAATAAGTGTATTTCTATCAAAAAGAAAAAACAAATAATTGATAGCTATGAAGAATATATTACTAGATGTAAGCCTAAAAGTCGCGTTATAAAATTAATGAAAAACGAAAAAATATTATAAAAAATATTTAGTTTGTGTAAATGTCAATTAGAATATGTCGTTTTTTAGCGGTTAAAAATGTCGGTTAATGACGGGGATTAGTCCTCGTCATTTTCTAATAGTAGTTTTCCTTTAATGCGATAAGATTGACCGGTAATTTTAATAATGTGTGAATGATGAACTAATCGGTCAATAATTGCGTTTGCAATCGTATAATCGCCAAACACTTCGCCCCATTTTGATAACGGCGGATTTGAAGTAATGATCATTGGACGATTTTCATACCGAGCAGCAACAAGTTGAAAGAAACCATTCGCATCGTCTTTATCAACAGGTAAATAGCTAGTTTCATCTTCAATAAGCACTTTGTATTTAAGATAATGTTTAACGACCTTATAAATTCGTCTTTCAATTGCCGCAACTTTAAACTTTTGATTAAGGTGTTAAAATGGATAAAGTAGGTTGAAATTCGTTTACTTGAAGCTTCCATTCTATCGTAATGGCAATATGTGTCTTATCAACACCAGAGTTACCGAAATTTTGGAGAGATTATAATTAACTTCCTCCTAAGGCAATATGTTTTTTCAAAATATCTTGTTAATAAATGAAAAAATACAACAATAGTTATTACATAAAAATGAGCACATCTTGAACGATTACAAGCAGGGGGTTGCACATTTGAACGATTACAGGGTGGGGGGTTGCACCTTTGAACGATTACAGGGTAGGGGGTTGCACTTTTGAACGATTACCCGAAACTTTGTATTAAAGTTGACAGTCTTTGCCATATTGAAAGCATAGGTTTGATACAAAAGTGTCAAGCCTTTTTTATTTGGAATAAAGGGAGAAAATCCCTATATTCCGTCTGCCAAAGATTAATAGTAAGCATAGAAATGAAAACTTATAATGATTATTTAAAGCCTTTTTGCCAAAACGTAACTACAATTTAACGATTATCTAAAATTCATATGAATGCGATATATAGTGAAAGTTAACTAGCTATATAACATCAATATTTTAAAAGATGGTATTTATGACAAAAACATGGTATAATTAACAGAGTTAAAACGGTGTAAAAATCTAAAAGGTATTAATAAGAAAGTAGGTAAAAAAATGGGAAAATATAATGAATTTTTAAAGAGATTTAAATTATTAAATGAAAAAAACCAATTTATCGTTGCGAACACTTTGTCTAACATTTTTACAATGAGAGAAATTGGGAATAAAACACACGGTGATTTAGCTGAAGTTGGTATAGTTGAATTCATTAATCAGTTTATGTATGATTATAAAAGTAAACACGTTGGTAAAAGTTTATTTAGAGCAAAAAATCATGAAGAAGATATTGTTGTTCAGAGCGAAATTAGTAAAGAAAAATTTTCTGTAAGTATAAAAGCTTATGGAGATGGACCGCTACAGTTATCTACAGATAAAAACAGCTTAATGTTTGCAGAACTAGAAAAACACTCAGAACTTATAACTGATAAGGATAAAATTGATTCAATTTTAAATGGTGAGGCATTCAAAAGTATAGAGAGCATAAACTTACTACCATTAATTTATAGAGAAAAAGAAATGGAGTGTAATATTCTTGTTTTTGATTTTGAAAAGGCGAAAGAAGAAACAGCGAAAATAGAATATGTTTCCAGTGGAAATGGTAGAAAACATCCGATTTATAAGTTTACAAATAGTAAAGGTGATTATATTTTTGAAGTTCGTTATGGAGGGGCAAGTGCAAACGCATTACAAAGAGGAATGTGGACTAACACCAAAAATGCTACAAATTATTTTTTTAGTATAACAGGTGGATGGATTAACTATAAAATTAATGAAGATTTAGTTAAACTGATTATGCTTGCATTAAACAGCACAAAGGCAGCTCACGTTGAATCTAGTATAATATTGCAAAAAGGAATAGAGGAATTAAAGAAAAAATGAGTAAAAAAATAAAAACAGAAGGTATTAAATACATCGGCTCCAAATTAAAAATAATACCATATATTTTAGAAACTATTAAAGAATTACCTATTAAAACTGTACTTGATGGCTTTAGTGGGACAACTAGAGTTTCACAAGCATTGGCACAAAGTGGATATGATGTCACATCTAATGATATATCTGAGTGGAGCTATGTTTTCGGCAACACTTTTTTATTAGCAAAGAAAGATAAAACTTATTATCAAAAGTATATTGACCATTTAAATGAACTCGAAGGATATGAAGGATGGTTTACAAAAAATTATGGTGGTCATGACAATAATGTAAGGAAAAATCCATATCAATATAAAAATACATTAAAATTAGATGCAATAAGAAATGAAATTGATAGGTTAAATCTTGATGAAATTGATAAATCAGTACTAATAACAAGTCTTATATTTGCATTAGATAAAGTTGATAGCACTATAGGGCATTATGCTGCTTATCTCTCAAATTGGAGCCCAAGATCTTACAACGACTTGTATTTAAAAGTTCCTAATTTTGTTCCGACATCCGGCAATCACACTGTTTTAAAAGGAGATATTTTTGATTCAATCAAGGATAGATATTTTGATTTGGCATACTATGATCCTCCATATGGATCTAACAATGAAAAAATGCCACCTAGTAGAGTTAGATATGCTTCGTATTATCATATTTATACGTCAGTTGTTTTAAATGATAAACCAGATATTTTTGGCAAAGCAAATAGAAGAGAAGATAGTAGAGATACAACATCATCTTCTGTATTTGAAGAATATAAAAAGAATGAAGAAGGCCATTTTATTGCTACTGAAGCAATTAGAAAACTTATTCAAGAAACTAACGCTAAATTTATTCTATTCTCTTATAGCAATGGTGGAAGAGCAACTGAACAAGAATTAAAAAATATATTTAATGAATCTGGCGAATTACTTAAAATTGTGAAAATAGATTATAAAAAAAATGTTATGAGCACCATGACATGGACCAATGAATGGTTAAATGGTGACGAAAAAAACGTTGAATTTTTATTTTTGATAAAGAAAAAATGATTTTATTGTAATTAATCGACTCAACTCAAACTAAAGAGATGGGTCGTTTTTTTATTTGTAAATAAGAAAATAATGAATTATGCGATTGGTTATTTTTCACTTAATTGCTTTTTTATTGTAAAAAGTCAGAAAATTTGTGAAATCTTGACAAAACAACAATCACCATGCCATTAATCATTGAGGAAGTGGTGAAGTTATCTATTTAAGTTGTTAAAACACATAAAATTAATAAAATTTCAAAAATAACCGGCAAAACAGTACCTTACTTGCCATTAACCATTAAAGAGGTAGTTAGATTGTCTGTTTTAGTTACTAAAAATGGGAAATATAGGAATTTTCTAAAAAAACCGGTAATTTATTCTCATCTAAACTTATATGTGAAAATTGTGGAGGTTTTTATGGCAGGAAAAAATGGTATTCAGGAAGCAATTATGAAATGTTTGTTTATCAATGTAATAATAAGTTTGATAAAGACAAATGCATATGTAGGACT
>ERZ795058.1441-NODE-1441-length-31756-cov-10.351472_pt1 | contig 31756 bp, 29 predicted proteins | sample MGYA00375142_ERZ795058 | MGnify/ENA primary metagenome ERZ795058 (study PRJEB30187, sample SAMN05720210) | activated sludge metagenome | isolation source: anaerobic digester from wastewater treatment plant | place: Japan | collected 2015-04-20 ... | reverse complement strand
GACGGCAGCGTCCTGGGGGGGATGTCCGGCCTCCACCAGTTCACCAGGGTGGGGAGCCTCTGCATGGTCGGGGCTCTTACGAAGGTGGTGAAGGACGTGCCTCCCTTCACCCTCGTCGACGGCCACCCCGCAAGGATCTACGGCCTGAACGTCGTGGGCCTCCGGAGGAGGGGGTTCTCCCAGGAGAACCGCCTCCAGGTCAAGAGGGCCTACCACGAACTCTTCTCTTCCTCCTCCATCGACAGGGAAGCCCTGGCCAGGCTGGAACAGGACGATCCCGGGGGCCATGTCAGGGAGATCCTCGACTTCATCCGCTCCTCCAAGCGGGGCCTCACGTCCTGGGGCGGCAAGGGTGACCACGATGATTAGGCTCTTCGTCATGGACGTGGACGGGACCATGACCGACGGTGCGGTATTCCTCGACGGCGACGGCGGGGAGTTCAAGCGCTTCGACGTAAGGGACGGCCTCGGCGTGGCCAGGCTCACGATTTCCGGGGTCAGGGTCGCTATAATCAGCGGGCGGCATTCGGCCGTCACCGAGAGGCGGGCGAGGGAGCTGGGGATAGGCATCGTTGTCCAGGGTGTCAAGGACAAACTCTCGGAACTGACGAGGCTGGTTGCGGAGATGGGCCTTTCCCCCGAAGAGATAGCCTATATCGGCGATGATGTGAACGACCGGGAATGCATAGCCTGGGCGGGCAGGGGTTTCGCCCCTTCCGACGCCCGCCCCGAGGCGAGAGAGGCCGCCGATGTCGTCACCGAAGCCCCTGGAGGTTACGGCGCCGTTCGGGATGCCGTGGAGGACATCCTGTCCTTCAACGAAAAGGCGGATAAATGAGCGGATCTAAAAAGAAAGTGAACTCTGTAAGCATCCTGGACAGGTTCATCGTCACCCAGATGGGCAACTCCTTCATTTTCGGGGTGCTGGTCTTTTCGGTGCTGCTCGTCGCGGGCGACCTGCTGTTCCAGATCGCCAACCTCATGATAGACAAGGGGGTGTCCCTCGGGGTAGTGGCCCGCCTCTTCATCTACAAACTGCCCGAAGTGGTGGTGATGACCCTCCCCATGGCTTCGCTCCTGTCGGCGCTTTTGACCTTCGGCCGGCTCTCCTCGCAGAGCGAGATCGTCGCTCTGCGGGCGGCGGGGATCTCCTTCCGCAGGATCGTCAGGCCGGTCCTGGCGGCCTCGGTGCTGGTCTCCCTGGGCGCCATCCTCCTCAACGAGACGATCGTGCCCTTGAGCAACAGGGCCGCCGACAACATAATGCGGTACGAGATAGCCCGGGAACGGCCAACTCTTCTGAGGGAGAAGGTCTTCCTGAGGGACGAGGGCGGAGGTGAACTGCGGCGGATCATTTACATCTCACGCCTGCGGCAGAACCTGGGGACCATGGAGGACATCGTCGTTCAGGAGTTCGAGGATGGCACGATGAGCCGCATCATCACCGCTTCCAGGGGTACCTGGAGGGGCGGGGAGTGGTGGCTCGAGGACGGCAAGACCTTCGAAGTGCTGAAGGACCGGACCGTCAAGCTCCTCTTCGCCTTCGCCCGGCAGAAGCTTCCCCTGGACCTTGCGCCTGCCGAGGTCGCCCAGACATCTCAGAGGCCGGCCGAGATGAGCGCCTACCAACTTTGGAGGCATATCAGCGTCATGAACAAGCAGGGAGCCAACCTCGCCCCCCTGAAGGTGCTCTTCCACCTGAAACTGGCCGTGCCCTGGGCCTGCGTCATCCTGGCGGTTCTCGGGGCGTCGCTGGGCGTGGGGCACCACAGGTCCGGCGCCGGCGTCGGGCTGGCCCTGAGCGTCCTGATAGTGTTCGCCTACTACGTGCTCATGTCCTTCTCCCGCTCCTTCGGCGAGGCCGGCTACCTCCCCCCCATCATCGCGGCCTGGGCGCCGAACCTGGTCTTCCTCATCATCGCCGGGTACCTGGTGAGGATCGCCGACAGATAGGCGGTGAGTTCTTTGGAAGAAACGATCGGGTTGTTCGCCGGCGAAGGCGACCTTTCCGTCGAGATCGCCCGTCGACTCTCCGAGAAGGGGAGCCCTCCCCTGGTATTCTCCTTCAGGAAGGACACTTCGCCCCTGGATAAGTGGGCCCTGGCGGTGGCGAGGGTCCAAAGGCCCGCCGCCGGCGAACTTCTCGAGGGGCTTCGGGCCAGGGGAGTCAAAAAACTTGTTTTTGCCGGGTTCGTCCCCAAGGGGCTGATCTACCGGCCCGACCTGCTGGACGACGACCTCCGCCGCATCCTCTCATCCCTCACCTCCAGGGACGATCACTCCCTGCTGGGTGCGGTCGTGTCCTTTTTCGAATCCCGGGGCATCACGGTCTTGCCCTATCGTGATATCATCCCGGAACTGCTCGCCCCCAAGGGGGTCATTGCCGGCAGGCGGCCTCTCCCCAGCGAGGAGGAGGACATCCTCTACGGTCTGCGGATAGCAGGCGCTCTGGTGCCTTTGTCCTTCGGCCAGACGGTGGTGGTCAGCGGGAGGTCCGTCGTCGCCGTCGAGGCCATGGAGGGCACCGATGAGACTATTCAGAGGGCCGGGTACATTTCCGGGGGCGGCGTGGTGGTGAAACTGATGCGCCCCGACCAGGATGAAAGGTATGACGTCCCCGTCGTCGGGCCCGGGACGCTGGCGAAGATGCATGAGGCGGGCCTGCGCTGCCTGGCCGTCGAGGCGGGACGCACCATCGTGCTGGGAGGAGAACGTTTCAGAGAGAGGGCCGAGGTATGGGAGATCGCTGTGACCGGCGTGGTCCCGGTTCCCTCTTCGTAAGCTGCGGCGAGGCTTCGGGGGACCAGTACTCGAAGATCCTCATCGAAGCCCTCCGGTCCGCGGGGTTCCAGGGGGTTATCTGGGGGATGCTGGGTCCCATGGGAGCCTCCGCCGGGGGGGAGGCGGCCTGGGATAGCGGTGCCCTTTCCCTGATGGGTGTGTCGGAGGTCCTGGGGGCCGTCCCTCGCCTGGTAAGGTTAAAAGGGGAGATCTGCGCCGAGGTCCTGAAACGGTCCCCCGCGGGGGTCGTCGTCATCGACAGCCCCGACTTCCACCTCCCTCTTCTAAAGGCCCTGAAGAAAAAGGGATACCGGGGAAAGGTCTTTTACATCGCCCCGCCGGCCGTCTGGGCCTGGCGTTCGGGTAGAGTCTCCCTCCTGGCGGAGTTGTGCGACCTGTGTTTCCCCCTTTTCGATTTCGAGCGCATTTTTCTCGAGGGCCATGGCGTGCCTTGCCGCTGGTTCGGACACCCCCTTTCGGGCATCTTGAGGGGCACGGCACCGGCCGACGTGGGGTCCCCGAAGGAAAAGACCGTGGCCTTGCTCCCGGGGAGCAGGAAGAGCGAGGTCTCGAACCTGCTTCCCGTACTACTGGAGACCGCCGAAGGGCTTGCCGGAAGGGGTTACCGCCCGGTTTTCTCCTCCGCCCCTGGGCTTCGAGTCGAGACGGCGGCGATGATCAGGGACCGATGTCGGCAGTGGGACGTCTACGACGGACCCGGGACGGCCCTGATGGCCGCTTCGGGGCTCGTGATAGGCTCCAGCGGCACGGCGGCCGTGGAAGCCCTGATACTGGGCAGGTACATGATCGTGCTCTACCGGGCTTCCTTCAGTTCCTGGCTGGCCTACAAGGCCTTCGTCAGGACGAGGTGGGTATCCATCCCCAACATCCTGGCGGGTGGTGACCTTTACCCGGAACTCCTCCAGTTCCAGGCCACCCCGGGGAGGGTCCTCAGGCATTTCGACGATTACGTCGGCGACCCGACCCTCAGGAGAAAGATCGATGGGATGATGATGACCGCGGCCCGATCCCTCGACGGAGGCGATGCCCCCCGGGGTTGGGCGGATTCCATCCTGGAGGCCCTCCCGTCGTGAAGAGGGTCCTGCTCCTGGCCAACGGCCCGGGAGAGCTTTGGTGCTGGGCGAGGCCGATGATACCCGCCCTGGGTGAGCGCGGTTTCAATGTCTCCTTGAGGCTCCTCCCCTGCCAGTACGCCTCGGGCAATGAAAAGGACATAGCGAACAACCTGGTCGGCGGTGGGGTCGACCCGCCGATGTCCGTATTCGCCGCCCTCGCCGGAAAAAAGGGCATCGGCTACGACGCGATCCTGCAGTTGGGCGGCGACCTGCTTTTCGGCCTGGCCTTCTCCGCCAGGAACAGGGCCCCTCTTTTCTGCTACACCTACGGCCCTAAACCATTGCTCAAGCGGTGCGACGGGGTCTTTTCGGCTTTCGAGGGGACGTGCCAATTCGGGGGGGCCGTCCGTGATAAGCTATTGATCGTCGGCGACCTCGTCGCCGATGCCCTGGCGATGGACAGCGGAGAATTCCGGTGGACGACGGGCAGAAGCCCGAGGATCGTCCTCTTCCCGGGGAGCCGCAGGGTGATCCGTTCCGCGGCTTTGCCCTTCATCAGGGATTTGGCCGCCAGAGTAAAAGAACGATTGCCCCTGTCGGAGATCGTCATCGCCATCTCCCCCTTTTCCGAACCCGGAGAGGAGGAGAAATGGAGGTCCCTGGGCTTGAGGGCCGTGGCATCCTCCACGGGGAGCATCCTCAGGGGAGCGGACCTCGCCGTCACCCAGCCGGGCACGAATACCCTGGAACTGGCCTACAGCCTGGTCCCCGGGATAGTGGCCGTACCCTTCGCTTTCCTCAGGCAGGTCCCCCTTCCCGGGCTTTTGGGGCTCCTGGGCTCGTTGCCCGTCGCTGGCCCGGCCCTCAAGGAGAGGGTGCTTCGCGGACGAAGCGGGGAGAGGGGCTTCCTGGCATGGCCCAACCGCCTCGCGGGAAGCGAAATTATGCCCGAGATGGTCGGCGACATCGCGGCCACCGACGTGGCGGACCGGGCGGTGGAGCTTTTAGGGGACGAAGAACGCCTCCGGGGCATCAGGGAGGGACTGATGAAGGTCCGCCAGGCCCCCGGGGCGGCCGCCGTGATAGCGGCCCGAATATCGGAATTGGTGGGATGAGAAGGTTGGCGAAGGAACAGGAGACCGGCAAAAGAATTTACCCAAGGCTGCTGGCCCATGCCAGGCCCTACGTTCACCGTATCCTGGGCGCCCTGGCCTGCATGGTGCTCTCATCGGCCTGCGCGGTCGTCGCGCCCTGGCTCCTCAGGAACATCGTGGACGATGTCCTGATAAGCAAGGACATGGCCATGCTGAACCTCGTCGCGGTGGGGCTGGTGCTCCTTTACCTCGCCAAAAGTCTCTTCTTTTACGGCCAGCAGTACCTGATGAACTGGGTGGGGCAACGGGTCGTGGTCGACCTGAGGCTTCGGCTTTACGACCACATGCAGAGGATGTCCTTCCGCTACCTTTACGGCAGGCGTGTAGGGGAGATGCTCTCCAGGATAACGAACGATGTCACCATCCTGCAGAACATGATAACCACGGTATTCATAGACATAGTCGTCCAGGGGCTGAGTTTTGCCGGGATGATCGCCTTCCTGTTGTATATAAACTGGAAACTCTCCCTCCTGTCCTTCCTGGTCCTCCCGCTGGCCGCCTTCGTTCTGGATGTGGCCTCCAGGCGTCTCAGGGTCGTCGGCCACGACGTCCAGAAGCAGTTGGCGGGGCTTTCGGCCATAGCAGCCGAGGCCCTTTCGGCTATCCGCATCGTGCGTCTCTTCGCCACCGAGGAGCAGGAGTACGGCCGTTTCGAATCGCAGAGCAACGCCCATTTCAGGGCCCTCATGAGGGGAGTTCAGACCAACGCCGCCCTCACCGGGATAGTGGAGGTCATCCTCATAACCGCGCTGGCGGCGATACTCTGGTTCGGGGGAAGGCTGGTCGTCTCGGGTGAACTCACACCCGGCGAACTGATAGCCTTCCTGGGTTACCTGGCGCTGCTCGTCCAGCCCGTCCGGGTCTTTTCCAGGGTGGTCGCCCAGATGCAGCAGGGGTTGGCCGCCGCGGACAGGGTCTTCGAGATCCTCGACGTGGAAAGCGAGGTCAAGCCCCCCAAGCACCCCGAGAGGGTTGATGATATCCGGGGGGAGGTCGCCTTCCAGGGCGTCTCCTTCGCCTACAACGAGGGCACCTGGGTCCTGGAAGACGTCACCTTCCGGGTCATCCCCGGCGAGAAGGTCGCCATCGTGGGGCCCACCGGCGCGGGGAAATCAACCATCGCCGACCTCATCACCCGTTTCTACGATCCCCAGCAGGGCGCGATCCTCATCGACGGAAAGGACATCAGGAGGCTCGACCTCAAGGGACTTAGGAGGAAGATCGGCGTCGTCCCCCAGGACCCCGTGCTTTTGAAGGGCAGCATCGCCTTCAACATCGCCTATGGCTGCGAGGACCTTTTCGGGGGGGACATCGAAAGCGCCGCGAAGATCGCCGGGATACACGATTTTGTCATGTCCCTGCCGGACGGTTTCAACACCGAGGTGGGTGAGCGGGGTGTCACCCTCAGTGGCGGCCAGCGTCAGAGGGTCGCCATCGCCAGGGCCATCGTCAGGAACCCCAGGATACTCATAATGGACGAGGCCACCTCCTCCCTTGACGCCGCCGTGGAACAGGAGATCCAGGAGGCGATGAAGAAGGCCACCTCGGGCAGGACCTCGATAGTGATCGCTCACAGGCTTGCCACCGTCAGGGAGGCCGACCGCATCCTGGTCATTGACCGGGGGAGGATCGTCGAGGAGGGAAGCCACGAAATCCTGAAGGATGCCGGGGGTCTCTACTCCAGGCTCTGCTGCCTCCAGTTCGGGGAGAACCATGGGAGCCCTGCTGAGTAGCTACTTCAGGCATATCCGTGGCGAAAGAGAAAGCTTCCCGTGGAGGTTTCTGGCCCCACTGGGTTGGCTGGTCGAGGCCGGCTCCCGCGCCAGGAATTTCTCCTTCGATCACGGCCTGTCGGCCTCCCGGGAGATGCCCATACCCGTGGTGAGCGTCGGCAACATTACCCACGGCGGCACCAACAAAACTCCCTTTGTCGAGATGCTCGCCAGGGTCTTCGTCGATGCCGGCCTCAGGCCGGGGATAGTCATGCGCGGCTATGGGCGCAAGCAGAAGGGATGCCTCCTGGCGGAAGAGTGCGAGCCTAGCAGGGACCTCCTGGGCGACGAGGCCCTTCTGCTTTCCGGAAGACTTGGCGGCGTGCCCATCGCGGTTTCGGCCGACCGAGCCGGGGGAGTCCTGCGGCTGGCCGGAGAGGGCGTCGACGTAGCGATAGCCGACGACGGTTTCCAGCACAGGAAGATGGGGCGGGACGTAAACGTGGTGCTTATCGATGCGACCTGTCCCTTCGGGAATGGGCGGCTTATGCCTGCCGGGATGCTCCGGGAAAACCCGGGGTCGCTGGAGAGGGCTCACTTGGTGGTGATCACCAAGGCCGACCAGGTGGCCGAAGGGCGCGTGGGGGAGATATCGGCCGCCATCCGGGGCATCACCGGGGAGGAACCTTTCCTTTCCTCGCTGGCCCTCGCGGGATGGTCCCGTTTTCTCGGTCCCCGGGAGGGCCTTGAGGAATGCCCACCGCCCATGCTTCCCGCGGCGGCCTTTTCGGCCATCGGCAACCCCCATAGTTTCGGTTCTTTTCTCGAACAGCTCGGCTTCCCCATTGTCTTCCACGAGATCTTCCGCGACCATCACATCTTCACGGAATCGGAACTGGCCGCCATCGGCGGGAAAATGACCTCCCTGGGGGCCCGGTCTCTGATCTGCACCGAGAAGGATATCTTCAACCTCCCCCCGGACTGGTCGCCCGCCGTCCCGGTCTACGTTCCCAGGGTCCACGCGGTCCTGGCAGACGGGGACTCCTTTTTCGCCGCTCTTGCACTACATCTCAGGCCCAGGGTCGTCGTCTCCTCCAACGGGCACGGAGAGGACGCCATAGGCAGCCTGCTCGCCGAACGGCTTCAAGGCAGGTTTCCCCTCTTCGAGGTTTCGGGCTTCCCCCTCGTCGGCAGGGGGCAGGAGTACCGGTCCAGGTCAGTCAGGGTGCTCTCACCCCCCAGCGAGACGCCGAGCGGGGGCGTGGTCAAGTATAGTTTGAGGGATCTCATCCGGGACATCCGGTCGGGTCTCTTCAGGCATATCGAGGCCCAGGCCGAGGCCTGGAGCGGTCTCAGGGGGCGGTTGAGGACCGTCCTCTGCGTCGGCGATGTCTACCTTTTCCTGCACAGTCTCTGGGGGCAGGGCACCATGCCGGTGCTCCTGGCCACGGCCAAGTCCGAGCGCCTTCACGGCCATTGGGGGTTGGAGAAGTGGCTCCTCAAAAGGCGCTGCAGGAGGGTTTTCACCAGGGATCCCGAAACCGCCCGGGAACTGTCTGAAAGAAAGGCCGACGCGGTCTTCAAGGGAAACCCCATAATGGACCTCGCCGGAGAGGCCGTCGGCAAACCCGTAGGGCATCGGCCCTTCGGGGTCCTGCTCCTCCCGGGAAGCCGGGAGAGGGCCTACGACGACCTGGGGCTCCTGCTCGGTGCCGCCGAGGTCATAGCCCTCGAGGAGGACTGCCGGTTCGAGATGGTCGTTGCTTCCACCCTGGATAGGGAGAGATTGCTGGAGAAGGCTCCCTCCTGGAGGGTCGACAGTCCCGATGTCATCAGGCACGAAAAGGGCAAACCGGAGGTGCGCCTCTTTTCCGGCGAGGTCTCCCGGGCGGCGTCCCGCTCCGACATTCTTATCGGTCTTGGGGGCACGGCCAACCAGATCTGTGCCGGGATGGGCCTGCCGGTGGTCTCCATCGACGAAAAGGGCAAGAGGGTGCAGAAAAAACTCCTGGGCGAGGCGGAATCGCTGGTCACCGCCGACCCGGTCTCCCTGGCCCGGGAAGCCCTGGCCATCCTCGGGGATCCGGCCCGTCACGAGAGGATGTCCCGCGCGGGGATGGAGAGGATGGGCGGTGGGGGTGCCCTGGAGGCCGTGATAGAATATGCTTCCCGGACGCTGGGATGGGAGAAAAGGCAGGAAGTGTGCCGGGTTTTTGGCGCCTATGTTGAAAAGAATTCGGGAAGAACGGGTTCCGGACCCGAAGAGCATGGAGATGATCGGTCATGGTGAAAAGCTTTTCCGCCGGCAAGGTTTTTTTCGGTGACGGGGGGCTGGTCCTCGTGGCGGGACCCTGCGTCCTCGAGGACCGGGAGACGGCCCTTTCCATAGCGCGGGAGGTTTCGGGTATATGCGGCAGGCTGGGCATACCCTACGTCTTCAAGGCCTCCTTCGACAAGGCCAACAGGACCTCCATCCACAGCTTCAGGGGTCCTGGCCTGGAGAAGGGCCTTCAGTGGCTCGCCGAGGTGAAGGAGTCGGTCGGCTGTCCCGTCCTGACGGATATACACCTCCCCGGCCAGGCCGAAAGGGCGGCCGAGGTGGTGGATATTATCCAGATACCGGCCTTCCTCTGCAGGCAGACCGACCTCGTTGTCGCCGCCGCGGCCACGGGCAGGGCGGTGAACATCAAGAAGGGGCAGTTCCTCGCCCCGGTGGACATGGGGCAGGCGGTCTCCAAGTGCCTCGAGGCGGGCAACGACAAGGTCATCCTCTGCGAGAGGGGGAGCACCTTCGGCTACGGCCAGCTGGTGGTCGATATGCGCTCCCTCGCGATCATGAGGTCCCTGGGGTACCCGGTGATGTTCGACGCCACCCACAGCGTTCAGATGCCCGGAGCCCAGGGGACGTCCAGCGGGGGGGACAGGAGGTTCGTCCCCGTCCTTGCCAGGGCCGCCGCGGCGGCGGGTATCGACGCCCTTTTCCTTGAAACCCACCCCGACCCGGACTCGGCCAAAAGCGACGGGCCGAACATGGTCTCCCTCGACTCGCTCGAGAACCTGCTGCGGAAGGTCCTGGCCATTCACCGAGCGGCCGCCGCCACGGAAGGGGAGAGGTGACCGATGGTCAGCCTGCCAAGGGAACGGGACAACGTGGTTTTTGACGACGAAAGGCTCCTCGAGGTCGGCCGGCGCGTCCTCCGCATGGAGGCCGAGGAAATAGCCCGGGCCGCCGCCCGGGTGGGCAGGGAACTGGTGGAGGCGGCCAGGATCATCAGCCGATGCGAGGGGAGGCTGGTGGTGGTCGGGATGGGCAAGTCGGGGCTCGTCGGCCGCAAAATAGCCGCCACGCTGGCCTCGCTGGGCACGCCGGCTTTCTTCCTCCACGCCGCGGAGGGCTCCCACGGTGACCTGGGAATGGTGTGCCGCGAGGACGCGGGCCTTTTCCTGAGCAACAGCGGCCAGACGAGGGAGGTCCTCGAGGTGCTTCCCTTCTTCAGGCGGCTCGGGGCGCCGGTGATAGCGATGACGGGCAACCCTTCCTCCAGGCTCGCCGGGGACTCCGACGTGGTGATCCACTCCGGCGTAGAGAAGGAGGCGGACCCGCTGGGACTCGCTCCCACGACGAGCACCACGCTGCAGCTGGCTCTCGGCGACGCCCTGGCGGGCATGGTCACCGAACTCCGGGGACTTCGCCCCGAGGATTTTGCCCTCTTTCACCCCGGCGGGTCTCTCGGCAGGCGGCTTCTTCTCCGGGTTTCGGACGTGATGTCGACGGGAGAGAGGGTCCCCAGGGTGACGTCGGGCGCCTCGGTCCGGGAAGCCCTTTTCGAGATCACCAGCAAGGGCTTCGGGGCCACCATAGTCGAGGATGAGCGTGGGATGGCGACGGGCATCTTCACCGACGGGGATCTCAGGCGGCTCCTCGAGGACAGGGGGGTGGATTCGCTCTCCCTGCCTATTGAGGAAGTCATGACGAGGGACCCCCGGACCATATCCCCCGACCGTCTGGCCGCCGAAGCGATGCACATCATGGAGGAGCGTGAGGTATCCTGCCTGGTGGTCTCCGAAGAGGGGAGGGCCACGGGCATCATCCACATCCACGAACTCCTCAAGGCGGGAGTGGTCTGACCTGGCGTCCCTCCTTTATCGCTCCTTCATCTCGACAGCCTATTGCGCCGCTTTCCCCTGGCTCGCGAAAAAGTATGCCACGGGGCTTGGGGAGCGGAGGGGCCTTTACAGCGAGGAAAAGAGAGACCGCCTGCCGGACAGCCCGCTGTGGTTTCATGCCGTCTCGGTGGGGGAGGTGCAGTCCGCCTGGCCCCTTTTGAAGATCCTGGCCCGGGAAGGCACGGGACCCGGGGAAATCCTCCTTTCGACCACCACCCCCACGGGGCGGGAGATGGCCTACCGGGTAGCGGGGGGGCTTTTCCACGAACACCTTTACTACCCTTGGGATGTCCCCTGGATCGTCCGGCGCTCCCTCGATGCGATCCGCCCCAGGGCTTTCGCGGTCCTCGAGACGGAGATCTGGCCCCTGATGCTGGACGAACTACGGGAAAGGGGCATCCCCGCCATTTTGGTCAACGGTCGATTCTCCGACAGGACCGCCGGCAATATCCGGAGCCACCTCCATTTCTGGCGCCGGGTGTACAAATCCTTCTCTCTTCTCTTGGTGCGGTCCGAAAGGGATAGGGAACTGCTCCTGGAGATCGGGCTTGAAGAGCGCAGGGTCCAGGTGACGGGAGACTGCAAAATAGACGCCATCCTCCTTCGCGAAGAAGAGGCGGACCTGGGGTGGGCGAGGGCGGTCGTTGGTGAAACGGGCCCCGTTTTCCTCGCCGGGAGCACCCACCCGGGCGAGGAGGAGATCGTCCTGGAGGCATTCCAGAGGCTGAAGGCCAAGATTCCTTCGGCCCGGCTCATCGTCGCGCCCCGCCACCCCCAAAGGAGTACCCGGGTCCTGGAACTGGCCAAGAGAGCCGCACCGGCGGCCCTCCTCTCAGAAGTGGAAAGGGAGAAAAAAGGAAGGGAAGATCCCTGGGACATCCTCGTGGCTGACCGCATCGGGGTCCTGTTCGACCTTTACGGCGTCGTGGAAGGGGCTTTCGTCGGGGGGAGCCTCGTGGACAGGGGTGGACAGAATATAATGGAACCGGCCGTTTTCGGCATACCCCTCTCCCACGGCCCCTTCATGCGGGATTTTCGGGAGGCCTCTGAAAGCCTCGGTGAAAAGGGGGTTTCCGTCGTGGTGCGGGGCGCCGGGGATATGGCGGCTCACTGGGAGAGCTGCCTCAAACCGGAAATAAAGGGCGCCGCCCGTGAAGGAGCGAGGCGGTTTTTCTCGGCTTCCTCGGGGGCGGCGAAAGCGTCGGTGGAAGCGATCCGAAAGGAGATCGGGCCGTGAAGGCGAACGAAAAGTTGCTGGACCAATTTTACGGAAACCTGGACGATCGCTCCCGGGCGAGCCTCGACGCCGCCGTGGAAAGGATAGTGTCCGCCAAGGCGGCCGGTGGCAAAATCGTGGTGGCCACCGGGAGCGGTCCCAACATCCACGAGGGAGTGACCACCCTCATAGCCGAACTCATGGACAAGGGAATGGTGGACGGCGTCACCACCAGCTCCGCCGTGATCGGGCACGAGATGGGCGGCGCCCTCGACAGGGTCAAGATGTGCAGCGCCTCGGCCCTGGGGCTCGAAGGAGACTTCCTGCCCCGCGGGGGTGCCTTCGAGTTCACCCAACTGTCGCAGGGGCAGTTGGACATCCTCCGGAGGGAGATGATCCTCGACGAGGACCTCCTCGAAAGGGGGGAAAAAGCCGATGGCAGGCTTGTCATCAAGGCTGCCGGGAACATGGCCTACCCCATGGGGTTGAGGGCGGAGAACCTGGCCGGTGAAATACTGGTCTTCTGCAAGGCCTACGGACTTCCCTTCGAGGTGGCGGCCGGATGGGGGGCGGACCGACGCACCATGATAGGCATGGGAGCGGAAAAGGGCCTGCCCGTGCTGGTGAGCATCCCCCAGATGGTGGGGCATGGCCATGTGGGCATGGCCATCGGCGACAGCGTCTCCGTCTTCGAACGGTCCAGGCGCATAGCCTCGATGCTCGAGGCCGCCGATGTCATCATAGAATCAGCGGTGGCCCTCACCCAGGAGATCCACGACGGCCCCTTCGAGTGCTACACGGGGCACGGTATCTGGTCTTGGTGGAAGGGGCTGCGGACCTTTTCCCTCGAGGGCAAGACCCTCATCCGCATCGATCTCGACGAGAACCTGAGAAAAGCCCAGGACCTCGAGAAGGAGAGCGCTCTCATCCAGGAAGCGATAAACAGGGGACTCCCAAAGACGAAAATCTCGAAGATCCCCTTCCGGATGGAGATGTCCGCCTTTGCGCGCCACGAGGGGAGCATCCCCATCATCGGGGACATCGGCGAGGTCTGGCCCGTGATGGCCTGGAAAGCCGCGAAGGCCCTCGGGATTTCCCTCGACTTCATGAGCTACGCCCAGCACACGCCGGAAGGCCAGGCGATGCGCGAATGGATCGTGAAAGAAGTGAAGCCCCTGGACAGGGAAAAACTGATCGCCAAGGCCGGGGAGCACGGCGAGGCGCCATGAGGGTGCTGGGGGTCATCCCCGCCAGGTATGCCTCGACCCGCCTTCCGGGCAAACCCCTGGCCGATATCTGCGGCAAGACCCTCATCCAGAGGGTCTACGAACGGGCCGCACTTTCCAGGACTCTGGACCGGCTGGTCGTTGCCACCGACGACGAGCGCATCCTTGAAGCCGTCCGCGCCTTCGGGGGCGAATGCCTCATGACCTCCCCCGGCCACCCCAACGGGACCTGCCGTGTGGCGGAGGCGTCAAAACATGACGATGCGGAGGTAGTGATCAATATCCAGGGGGATGAGCCCCTCCTCGACCCCGTCATGATCGACGAAGCCGCGGGGGTGCTCCGGGAGGACGATGAAGCCCTGTCATCGACGCTCTGTGCTCCCATCACCGACCCCGACTCCCTTTCGGACCCCAACACGGTGAAGGTGGTGACCGACCTGCGAGGTTACGCCCTTTTCTTCAGCCGGTCGCCCATCCCCTACCGGCAGGTGCGGACGGATATCCCCCTCTTCCAACACATCGGCATCTACGGTTTCCGGCGGGATTTTCTCTTCACCTGCGCGGACCTGGCCCCGACCCCCCTATCGGAAGCCGAATCCCTCGAGCAACTCAGAATCCTGGAACACGGCTTCAAAATGAAGGTGATCGTGACCAGGGGGAAGCCCGGCCCCAGCGTAGATACGCCGGAGGACCTGGAAAGGGTGAGGACAGTTGTGGCAGCGGCGGAGAAAGGATCTTTTGAGAAAGGGTGAGTTTTTTGTCTTTTTTATCGGTCTACATGATCACCCTTAATGAAGAATTGCGCCTTCCGGTAACGCTTAAAGGACTACAAGGGCTCGCTGATGAAATAATAATCGTGGATGCTGGCAGTATAGATCGTACCCAGGAGATCGCCCGTTCCTTCGGCTCCAAAGTATTCTTCCGGCCCTGGGATAATTATTCCTCTCAAAAGAAATTCGCGGAGAATTTGTGTTCGGGAGACTGGCTTATGAACATAGATGCGGATGAAGAAATATCCATAGAGTTGTCCCATGAGATCCGCAAAGCCATCGAGGAGGGACAATATGACGCTTTCAGGCTACGAATAATGGATGTATTCCCGGGACAGGCCCGACCTCACCGGTGGGTAAAAGGCTATAACATTGTCCGCCTCTACCGTAGGGGAGCCGCCTGCATGGGAGACACTTTTACTGAGGACAGGGTTGGCTTATGCCGTGAAGACGTAAAAGTCGGGCAACTGCGCGGGATGGTTTATCATCATTCCATGATAAGCATCAGCCAGATTGTGGATAAGTTCAACAAGTATACGGATCAACAGGTTGATGCTGCCAGGTATACGGGAAAACGATACTCCCCCCTGCGTATGTTCTTCTCGATTAATACAAATTTCTTTCGCCATTACATTCTTCATCGCCAATTTTTAAATGGATACTGGGGTTACATCTGCTCTGTAAATTTCGCGTATATGCGGTTTTTAAAATTCGCGAAACATTACGAAGAGTTCAGGAAAGAGCAGTGTTAGGCAGAAGTAATTTCCTCTTCCAAGCGCGAAGTCAAGATTTTCGCCCTGGTTTTTAAAAAAGGGGTGGTAGAGTGGCCTCTTTCCCCTCCCTTCTGTTTCTCCTGAGTGACGGCATACAGGGCCATGTTTCCCAGTCGAGGGGGGTGGCCGGGTGGATATCCCGGTTCACCGGCGCGGACGTAGTGGAGATGGAAGTACCTCGTTTTTCCGGCTGGGGAAGGATCCGCCTACTGAAGATCAAATCGCTCCTCTTACCCAAAGCAGATTCGAAGAAGGCAGAGAAGTGGCTCTGCCAGGCAGGGGGCGGCGGACTCCTCAGGTCAGCCAGGGAAAAACTGGTCGAAATAAATTACAATCCAGGAACAGCCCTTTTCTTGTCGGCGGGAAACGGCGCCGCCCCCTTTGCCTTGGCCCTTGCCAAGGCGACAGGACAGAAATGCTGCACGATCATGACCCCCACAACACTGGGTACGGCCCCCTTTAACTTTGCCATCATTCCTGAGCATGATTATCCTCGGTCTTCCCCCAACCTCCTCGTTACCCTAGGTGCCCCCAATATGATCCGGGAGGATCTTCTCCGGGATGAAGGTTCCTCGATGCTGTCCAGGTTCCCCAGCGAAAAGGATAGGCGATGGGGAATATTGATCGGCGGCGACGACGCCAACTACGCCATACCTCCCTCCTGGGTGGGGGAGGTGCTGCTTCCCCTGCTGGAAGAAGCGGAAATCAGGGACGTCGAAGTCTACATGACCACCTCCCGCAGGACCCTGCCTGAGACCGAGGGTAGGATCGAAGAGGCCGTGAGAGGGCTTCCCCACGTCAGGATGCTGGTCCTTGGGGCAAGGGACCCCTGGAACCCGGTCCCCGGCATGCTCGGGGCCTGTGAGCGCATTTTCTGCACCGAGGATTCGGTCTCCATGATCTCCGAGGCGTCGACCGGGGGGCACGTCGTCCAGATACTCAGGGTCGGCAGGCAGGGGGGGATCAGGAAAGCCCTCCAGGATCTCACGGCCAAGATGGTCGGCAAAAAATTGCTGCCTCCCCAAAGGCTTTGGGGCATTCCCCGGTTCAATTTAATGATAGAATCATTCTGCGGCAGGGGATTGGCAATGGAATATGACCCCGAGCGGATCGATGAAAAGCCGCTGGCCCATGGAAAGATTAACGAAGATCTTTCGTTCAACGAGGCGAGGAGGGCGGCCGAGTGGATCATCCAGGGGTGGAAATCTTGAAGATCGCCCAGATTTTGCCCGAATTCCACGAAGGCGGGGTGGAACGCCACGTCCTTTGGCTCTCAAATGAACTTGCCGCGTCGGGGTACCAGGTAACGGTCATCACCGCCGGCGGCAAACTGGAGGAAAAATTGGACCCTGGTGTAAATCTATGGAAATTGCCCGTCCACCGGAAGAACCCTGTCACGGGATTCTATTCGGCTTTCAACATAGCCGCTAGGGCGAAGCAGGAAAACTGGGATATTCTTCATGCCCACTCGAGGGTACCGGTATGGATCGCCTGGTGGGCGTCTTCGATGTCGGGCGTCCCCTGGGTTTTTACCGCCCATGCTCGTTACAGCCTGAACCCGGGGTTGAAACCCTTCCCCCGGGCGAAGGGGGCTATCTGCGTCAGCAAGGCGGTGGAGGAGCATCTACGGTCGTTCCTGCCCCTGAACAGGGCGGTAATACCGAACGGGCTCCCACCCGTGAAGTCCAGGTGGGAAAGAAGAGGAGAAGTGGTGAAGCGTTTACTTTTCGTGGGCCGACTGACGAGGATCAAAGGTCTTGATGTGTTGCTCGCGGCGCTGGATGGGTTGAAAGACCAGGAATGGGAACTGGGCGTGATCGGCGACGGCCCTCAGCGAGCCGAATTTGAGACCTTGTCGGAGCGACTGTGTTTATCGGACCGTATCCGCTTCCATGGCTTCCAGGACAACCCCCAGGATTGGATGGTTGAAAGCGACCTTCTGGTATTTCCCTCGTTGGATGAAGGGATGGGGCTTGTCCTGCTGCAATCGGCGCAAGTGGGGTTGCCCGTGATCGCTTCTGATCTTGACGCAGCCAGGGAAATAGGCGCCAAACAAGATCAACTGATTCCACCCGGCGATATACGGGCCTGGAGGTGGGTGTTGCGGAAGATCCTGGAGCGAGAGTATACTCCAAAACCGCTGAATCCTTCTATTGCCCTCTCGATAAAAGAGGTAGCAGAAAAGACTTTGGTCTTTTATCACAACACTTTGAGTACCACCATATGAATGATCTGGCCGGAATATCACCGGACCGTATGAAAAAAAGGAGGTCCTCTTTTGAAAACAGCCCTCATCACAGGTATCACCGGCCAGGACGGAACCTACCTGGCGGAACTGCTCCTCGAAAAAGGGTACGAGGTCCACGGGATAAAGCGCCGTTCATCCCTATTCAACACGAGCAGGATAGACCACCTCTACCAGGATCCACACGAAGAGGACCTGAGGCTGCACCTGCACTTCGGTGACTTGACCGACGCCACCAACCTCATCAGGATCATTGGCGAGGTCCAGCCCGACGAGATCTATAACCTGGCGGCCCAGAGCCACGTCCAGGTCTCCTTCGAGACGCCCGAGTACACCGCCAACTCCGACGCTCTCGGGACCTTGAGGCTCCTTGAGGCTATCCGCATACTGGGCCTTGAGAAAAAATCCCGCTTCTACCAGGCGTCGACCAGTGAGCTTTTCGGTAAGGTCCAAGAGGTCCCCCAGAAGGAGACCACGCCTTTCTACCCGCGGAGCCCTTACGCCGCCGCCAAGCTCTACGCCTACTGGATAACCGTCAACTACCGTGAAGCTTACGGCATGCACACCTCCAACGGCATCCTCTTCAACCACGAATCCCCAATAAGAGGAGAGACCTTTGTCACCAGGAAGATCACCCGGGCGGCAGCCAGGATATCCCTGGGGCTTCAGAAAAAGCTCTACCTCGGCAACCTGGAAGCGAAACGCGACTGGGGGCACGCCAGGGACTTCGTGGAGGCCATGTGGCTCATCCTCCAGCAGGAGGAACCCGATGACTACGTCATAGCCACAGGGAGGAACCGGAGCGTAAGGGAGTTTGCCGAAAAAGCCTTCTCCGTCGCGGGGATACCTCTGGCCTGGAAGGGGGAAGGCGTCGAAGAAAAAGGCCTCGACCAAAGGGACGGCAAGGTGGTCATAGAGGTCGACCCGCGCTACTTCCGCCCCACAGAAGTGGACCTGCTCCTGGGCGACCCGGCCAAGGCGAAGGCGAAGCTCGGCTGGGCACCGAAAATAACCTTCGATGAACTGGTAAAGGAGATGGTCGAGGCGGACCTCCGCCTCTTTGAAAGGGAACTGGTCTGCAGGAAGAACGGGTTCAGCACGCCCCCGTCGCTTGAAGAATTGGGCCAGGTCCGGGGCTGAAAGGGGAAGGAGAACGCAGGGTATGGATAAAACCTCAAGGATCTTTGTCGCCGGACACAGGGGCCTGGTAGGATCCGCCCTGGTGAGGAAGCTGGAAGAGGAAGCCTACACGAACCTCCTGCTTAAGCAAAGACGGGACCTCGACCTCCGCGACCAGGGTGCGGTGAGGGCCTTCTTTGAGGACGAAAAACCCGAATACGTGTTCCTGGCCGCGGCCAAGGTCGGCGGCATCAGGGCCAACGACACCTACCCCGCCGACTTCATCACTGAGAACATACAGATCCAGACCAACATCATCACCAGCGCCTTCAGGTCCGGCATCAGGTCGCTGCTGTTTTTGGGCAGTTCCTGCATCTACCCCCGGGAGTGCCCCCAACCGATGAAGGAGGAGTACCTCCTCACCGGCGCCCTGGAACCTACCAACGAACCTTACGCCATAGCCAAGATAGCGGGCATCAAGATGTGCGAAAGCTTCAACCGGCAGTGGGATACCGACTACCGCTGCGTGATGCCCACCAACCTCTACGGGCCCGGAGATAACTTCCACCCCGAGGACAGCCACGTCCTGCCGGCCCTACTCCGCCGCATCCACGAGGCGAAAGAAAGCGGGGCGGACAAGGTGACCATCTGGGGCACCGGAAGACCGATGCGCGAATTCCTCCACGTCGACGACCTGGCCTCGGCCTGCCTCCACGTGATGAACCTTGAAACAGAAACCTACCGCGCCCATACGCTGCCCATGCTGTCCCACGTTAACATCGGTACCGGCCTGGACCTCACCATAAGGGAGCTGGCCGAGACCATATCCAGGGTTGTGGGGTTCAAAGGCCGTCTGGAGTTCGACCCATCCAGGCCCGACGGTATGCCCAGGAAGCTCCTGGACGTATCGAAGATCAACGGCCTGGGGTGGAAGGCGGCCATCACCCTGGAAGAGGGGCTTGAGAGTACCTACCGGTGGTTCCTGGATAACATCGGCTCCATCCGAGGCGCCGAAAAGGCAACGAGCGAGGCGTCCCAATGATCACCCCGGTGATACTGGCCGGCGGTTCCGGCACCAGGCTCTGGCCCCTGTCAAGGCAGCTCAACCCGAAGCAGTTTTTAAAGCTCCTCGGCGACAAGACCATGCTCCAGCAAACCTTGGAGAGGCTGCGGTGGTTACCCTGCGGAAGTCCCATCGTGGTCTGCAATGAGGAGCACCGCTTCCTGGCGGGGGAGCAGATGTGCGAGATGGGGATCATGGACTTTTCCCTCATCTTGGAACCGACGCAGAAGAACACGGCACCAGCCATAGCGCTGGCCGCCATACATGCTTTAACGCAACCGCCGCGTGAAAGTGAGGGCAACGATGACAACCCTACCCTTCTTGTCCTACCGGCGGATCACGTGATCGATGACGAAGAGGCCTTCCGCAAGGCCGTCGAGGGGGCCCTACCGGCCGCCGGGAGAGGAAGGCTAATCACCTTCGGCATAGTGCCCCAAAGACCCGAGACGGGCTACGGCTACATCGAAAGAGGGGAAAAACACCTGGAGGACCCTGACCTTTACGAAGTGACCTCCTTCAGGGAAAAGCCGGACGAAAAGACCGCTCAGGCTTACATGGAATGCGGTAACTACTACTGGAACAGCGGCATGTTCCTCTTCCGGGCCGGGACCTACCTGGAGGAACTGCAAAAGCACGCGCCCGAGGTCTACGAGGCCTGCAGCAATGCCATGAAGAAGACGACAAAGGATCTTGACTTCATCCGCGTAGACGCGAAAGCTTTCGATCTGTCACCTTCCATATCGATAGACTACGCCCTGATGGAAAAGACGGACCTCGCATCGGTCGCCCCGCTTGAAGCCGGGTGGAGCGACCTGGGCTCCTGGAGTGCCCTCTGGGAGGCCTGTAAAAAGGACGAGGCGAACAACTCCATCCTCGGTGATGTTAAGACAATAGGGACCGAGGACTGCCTGATCCGTGCAGAAAGCCGCCTCGTTGCCACCCTTGGTGTGAAGGATCTAGTGGTCGTCGAGACCAAGGACGCCGTCCTGGTGGCCCACAGGGACCATGTGCAGAAAATAAAAAACCTGGTGGAAGAGATTAGAGAGAACGGCCGCCACGAACACCTGAATCAGCGGGAGGTCTTCAGGCCGTGGGGTTCCTACGATAGCCTGGAAGCGGGCGAACGGTTCCAGGTTAAGCGGATCACCGTGAAGCCGGGAGCAAGAACTTCCCTGCAGATTCACCACCACCGGGCTGAGCACTGGGTAGTGGTCAAGGGTTCTGCGAAGGTGACTATCGATGGGGAGACCGTCTTCCTCACGGAGAACGAATCGGCCTACATCCCCGCAGGCAAGGCTCACGCCCTGGAGAACCCCGGGAAGATCCCCCTGGAACTGATAGAAGTTCAATCCGGGAGCTACCTGGGCGAGGATGATATTTTGAGGCTGGAGGACAGGTACGGAAGATAATTCCTTTTGGTGATTACTCGGCCTGTTGCCCAAATGGCGTATCTCGAGGTAGAAGTACCCGAATGCCTTTAAAATTGAGGTAGATTGTGAAGAACGTGTTTCCTCATGGTGAGTATTCAGGAACCGGACAGCGGCGAGTAATTTTACACCGACACAAACATCGCTGAGAGGATCCGCAAAAACCATCCACTTCGCGAGGATCGCAGCGAGTTTGGCTTTTTCCTAGCGGAACCAGCAACAAAGCGGGCAGGACCGTGAAGCGGCACTGCCGGCAGGAAGACCTGGACGTGATGCTGGAGGAAAGCCGAAGCGGAGCTTCGAAGAAGGACATAAAGAAGAGGCAGCACCTCATGGAGCGCTCCTTCGCCAGGGGCAAGCGTTACGGCTATGACCGCGCCCGCTGGAGGAGGTTATGGAGGGTGAGCATCCAGGAATACCTGGTCTGCGCCGTACAGAACATCCAGGTGCTGTTGAAGCGGGGCGGCGGACCCGTTAAGGACCCGGCGGTGATAGCCCGGGTCCTGAAGGTGGATCATACCAGGGCCTTTGTTCTTTTTTCAAAGGTTCTCAAACGATTCAGTTTTGCTCACATGGAACGATCGATCACCTGTACTGCCCGACCCGCCTTTTGTAGAACTCAGAGTGCTTAATTGAGCAACAACCTGTTGAGTAATCACCTAAACTTTTTGGAGGAGAAACAATGGCTCTCATGTTTCAGTTTCAAAAAAACCTTTTGGTAAAATTAAAAAACAACTGCAGAATGGTGTTCTTAAAAGATATAAGTCGCTTAAAATATTTTATTTTTTTCAATATTAAAAGAAACATTCGTTCAGTCATTATTCCGACCCACCATATCGAAAAACCTATCGCAATTGTAAAAATGGATGGGGGATTAGCAAGTCAAATGTGGCAATACTCCATTGGTAAATCAATAATGAAGAGAAGTGGGTTAAAAGTAAAATTTGACCTTGGTTGGTTTAAAGGGAATGCCAAAGATATCAACAACAAACAAAATAGAAATTTTGAATTAAATTTGGCCTTTCCGAACCTTGAGATTGAAGAGGCTTCCGCAGAAGAAATAGCTCTTTATAAAAAAGCCTATTATATTTATCCTCTTTTTAATTGTGTTTTCAAGGAAAAAATTCTGTACGATAATAACCCAAAATATTTGGATGGGTATTATCGTAATGTTAAATATATTGATAAATTTGATTTTTTCAATTACTTTACTACGGATATCAACGATAGCAACAAGCACCTCATCGACTTAATTGATAAAAATAGTCCTTCTGTTGCAATACATATAAGAAGGGGGGATTTTATTAACTCCCTCCACGAAGTTACGTCACCGAGTTATTTTAATAATGCAATTGATCGAATACGGTCCTTGCTAATGCCGGTTGAGCCAACTTTTTTTGTTTTTTCTGATGATCAGGAATACGCGCAACAAATTATTTGCAACCAAAAAAACTTAAGATTATTTTTTGTAGATATCAATCACAATGATTGTGGGAGATACGATATGTATCTTATGCACCAGTGCAATCACCATATTATTAGTAACTCTGGTTTCGGATGGTGGCCAGCTTTCTTAAAACGGGATTCACAACATATTACCATTATTCCTTCAAAATGGATCAATAACAGAGCTTCTTTCTTCTTAAGATACAAAAGTGAAGAGGCTTTTGTATTTCCAGGTTGCATAAGGATTGATGTCTAGGACGCCCAGATTCCCATGGGTGTCTGTGACACTTCTGAATTAACTACGTCAACTCCTTTGCGATTTCGTGCCAGATGTTGAGTAATCGCCTTATTTTTTCAAAGATTTACAAAACCTTGATATTTCTTTTGGAGGATATACGATGTTGATATTGATCACCGGGGGCTGCGGTTTCATCGGTTCCAACCTTGTAAGGTGCTGCCTGCGGGGCGGGTACCGAGTGATCAACCTCGACAAGCTGACCTATGCCGGCAACAGGTCTTCCCTCGCCGACCTGGAAGACGACCCCGGCTACACCTTCGTCAAGGGCGACATCGGCGACGCGGAACTGGTGAGGGGCCTTTTCGAAAAACACCGGCCCGGCGCGGTCTTCCACCTGGCAGCCGAAAGCCACGTGGACCGCTCCATCGACTCGCCGGAAGAGTTCATCCAGACCAACATCGTTGGTACCTACCGCCTCCTTTCGGCCGCCCTGGAATACTTCATGGCCCTGGACGCGGAAGGCCGGCAACGTTTCCGGTTTCTCCATGTCTCGACCGACGAAGTATTCGGTTCCCTGAGCGCCGAGGGGTACTTCACCGAGAGTACGCCCTACGACCCGAGGTCGCCCTACTCGGCCTCCAAGGCCTCGTCGGACCACCTCGCGAGGGCCTTCCATCACACCTACAGCCTTCCCGTCCTCGTGACGAACTGCTCCAACAACTACGGCCCCTTCCAGTTCCCCGAGAAACTCATCCCCCTCGTGATCAACAGCGCCGTGAGGGGCAAAGACCTCCCCGTCTACGGCGACGGAATGAACATAAGGGACTGGCTTTACGTGGAAGACCACTGCGAGGCCCTGAAACTCGTCCTGGAGAAGGGAGCGCCCGGTGAGACCTACAACATCGGCGGCGGATCGGAAAAGACCAATATCGAAGTAGTCCGCACCCTCTGCCGGATCCTCGATGAACTCCAGCCGAGGGAAGACGGCACCGGCTACGAACGTCAGATCACCTTCGTGCCCGACAGGCCTGGCCATGACAGGAGATACGCCATAGACGCCTCCAGGATCGGAAAGGAACTGGGTTGGGGACCCAGGAACACCTTTGAGTCGGGTATAAGAAGCACCGCCCGGTGGTACCTGGAAAACCAGGAATGGGTCGAGGACGTCCTTTCGGGGAAGTACCGGATGGAGCGCCTCGGCTCCCATAAAAGGGGTGGATCGGAATGATCAGGAAGGGGATCATCCTCGCGGGGGGCTCCGGGTCCAGGCTCTACCCGGTGACGCTGGGTGCCAGCAAACAGCTGCTCCCCGTATACGACAAGCCCATGATCTACTATCCCCTGTCGGTGCTGATGCTAGCCGGCATAAGGAATATCCTCATCATCACCACCCCTGAAGACCGGTCTAACTTCGTCCGCCTCCTCGGCGACGGCGGCCGGTGGGGGCTGGACTTCACTTACTCCGTCCAGCCCGAGCCGGGAGGGCTCGCCCAGGCCTTCCTGATAGGGGAGGAGTTCATAACTCGCGACCCCTGCGCCCTCATACTCGGGGACAACCTATTCTACGGCCAGGGGCTGACGGGCCTCCTCGAGGAGGCTGTAAGGACCGAACAGGGGGCCACCATATTCGGCTATCCCGTCACCGACCCCCAGCGCTACGGTGTGGTGGAATTCGACGACCAGGGTAGGGTCGTCTCCCTAGAGGAGAAGCCGGACAAGCCAAGGTCCAACTACGCCGTCGTGGGCCTTTACTTCTACGACGGCACCGTGGCGGAAAGGGCCAGGGAGCTCAAACCCTCCAAGAGAGGGGAACTGGAGATCACCGACCTCAACCGGCACTACCTGGAGGATGGCCTTTTGAGGGCCATGATCTTTGGAAGGGGTTACGCCTGGTTGGACACGGGGACCCACGACAGCCTTCTGGATGCCTCCAAATTCGTCTCTACCATCCAGAACCGGCAGGGCTTCATGATCGCCTGCCCCGAGGAGATAGCCTGGAGGAAGGGTTACATAGACACGTACCAACTGAGGATAATTGCCAAGGCGATGAGGAACAGTTACGGTGATTACCTCTCAATACTTCCGGATCAATTTGCCCCGGGATAATTAGGAAGGGTTGTTTAGCCTTGCGGATAATTCAACTTCAGAGGATACAAACTTCTACCGGTGACGTTTTTGTGTTCGAGGGAGAAAGGTTTGATTTCCCGATACGGAGGGTCTACTTCACGAGGAACGTAAAAGTTGGAGAAGTAAGGGGTCACCATGCTCATAGGACGCTTGAGCAGATTTTGGTTTGCCCTTACGGTTCAGTATTGGTAAGCATTGATGATGGAAGAGGGAATACAGTTGAACATAAACTGACGGAACCTGAAAAAGCCCTTTTCGTTGGTCCTTGCCAATGGCATACGATGACATGGCTTGATAAGGACAGCGTGCTTCTTGTATTTGCATCAAACCGATACGATGAGAGAGATTATATCAGGGATTATGAAGAATTTATCCAAGCCGTTAAAGAAAGAGATGAGTGTGTGTGAAAAAAGAGATAATTGTTGAAGACGATATGATAAGAGCCCTCGCAAGGCTGTTGAGGGCATTTGTCAGGTCTCCCAGACATTGCCTGAAGTCATTATTCATTAGACTAAGTTTGCCTTTCATCCCTGCGAAGGTGATCCTGGGGAAAAACCTCACCCCCGGACAAAAGATGAGGTTTTTAGGAAAAGGGAAGATCATTATCGGGGAAGGATGCCTTTTCGGTGTTCGGAAAGGAGGAGGTTTTTGGGATTCCAGCTGTGAATTACAGGCAAGATACCCGGATTCAGAACTCCTTATCGGCAATGATGTCTGGAGCAATAATGGTTTGACCGTTGTTGCTTCCAAAAGGGTTGAAATTAAAGAAAAAACTCTTATCGGAAGAAATGTTCAGATCTCAGATTCAGACGCACACGGTATTCATCCGGGAAAAAGAAGGAGCGAACGGGGGGAATCTCGTCCTGTGGTCATAGGGGAAAATGTTTGGATAGGCAATAATGTGATTATCCTGAAGGGTGCGACCATAGGAGACAATTCGATAATTGGAGCGGGATCGGTCGTAACAGGAAAGGTGTTCCCTCCCAATGCGATCATCGCAGGAAATCCTGCGAAAGTCATTAAGCGGATAGACAATCCATTAGGCGAAACCAATGAATAATGAATACAAGGTCGTCTTCAACCGTTTAGACAATCTTTACAAGCAACATGAAAATGAATACCAGGGAGCAGCTCTGCGGGTTCTTCGTTCCGGCTGGTACATTATGGGGCCGGAACTGGAGGCATTTGAGTATGAGTTTGCCAATTACACTGGAAGCCACTTCTGTATAGGCCTTAACTCCGGACTCGATGCATTGACCTTGGCCATCAGGTCCCTGGGGATAGGACCCGGCGACGAGGTGATAGTCCAGGCTAACACCTACATCGCTACTGTCCTGGCGATCACCGCCAATAGGGCTGCGCCGATATTCGTGGAGCCCGACGAATACCACGGCATAGACCGCGAAAGGATCGAAAAGGCCATTACTCCCAGGACAAAAGCGATCATGGCCGTCCATCTCTACGGTCAGCCCTGTGACATGGGGGCCATCTCAGAGATCTCGCAGAGGGTGGGCATCCCTATTGTAGAAGATTGCGCCCAGTCCCACGGAGCGACTTTCCAGGGGAAAATGACAGGGACTTTTGGGGTCCTGGGCTGCTTTTCCTTCTACCCCACCAAGAACCTGGGGGCCTTCGGGGATGCGGGGGCTGTCGTTACCGATGATCCCGCCCTTGCCGATAAGATAAAAATCCTGAGAAATTACGGAAGCAGGGTTAAATACCACAACGAGATAGAGGGGGTCAACTCGCGCCTGGACGAGATCCAGGCGGCTCTCCTGCGTGTCAGGCTCACCTACCTTGAAGAGATTCTGTCCGAGCGTGAGGAGATAGTCCGGCGATACCTCGAAGGAATTACCAACCCATTGATAAAGCTCCCTAAGGTCCGCCCGGGGTCGAGGCATACCTGGCACCAGTTCGTGATCCAATGTGATGAAAGGGACAGGCTCCAGGCCCACCTGAAAGAGCAGGGGGTCCAGACCCAGGCCCATTACCCGATCCCGCCCCACCTTTCAGAAGCTTATGCCTCTTTGGGTTTCCCCAGGGGTTCCTTCCCGATAACGGAAAAGTTGGCGAAGAATGTCCTGAGCCTGCCCGCTTATAACGGGATGGGCAAAGAGGAGACCGCCTTTATTATCGAGACAGTCAACGGGTTCACCCCCAGGTAAAGGCCATTATGGCCGGCGGCAGGGCAAGGCTTTTTATCGAAAATTTCTTAATATATGGATCGGGGAACGTTCTTACAAAAGCCATCCCTTTCCTCATGCTCCCAGTTCTTACTCTCCTGATAAGGGATCCTGCCGTTTTTGGGGTCTTTGATATCTTCAACATCATCATACAGTTCGCAACCCCTGGCGATTTCTAGAAGATATGAACCCTGTAAAAATAATTATGGAGGTAATTATGACACCGGTGAGGATCCATCCATTGTCAGATGTGCAAAGCAGCCACATTGGTGAAGGTTCTGTCATATGGCAGTATTGCGTGGTCCTTCCCGGTGCCCGAATAGGCGCAAACTGTAATATCAACGCTCTGGTTTTTATCGAAAACGATGTGGTGATCGGGGATTGCGTTACCATAAAATCGGGCGTGCAGCTATGGGATGGCCTTCGGATTGGAGATAATGTTTTTATTGGGCCGAACGTTACTTTTACCAATGACCTTTTCCCGCGATCTAAAATACCACCGGAAAAATTTACAGAAACCTTTATAGATCATCATGCTTCTATTGGCGCGAATTCGACGATTATTGCTGGCGTCAGGATTGGCGCATATTCCATGATCGGAGCGGGAAGCGTAGTAACCAAAAGTGTTCCGGAGCATGGACTCGTTTATGGTAATCCTGCAAGAATGCATGGGTATGTGTGTAAATGTGGACGCCCGATACAAAAAGAAGAGATATGTAAGGTATGTGGTTATTCACTACCATCTAATTCAACCCGAACCGCTACTTGAAAACAATGTCCACTACTTCCTTGCTAATGAGATAAAAATCCTTGATATGTCTTCATTTTCTCAGCTAATTGGAATAGCCTTGAAACCGTCGCTGGAGTTGTTTCTCTTGTTTTATCCCTTCTCGTCTAATTGAGTCTCATTATTCCCTTTTGGAATCGATCGTATGGGTTTCGCGATTCTTATATGGACCCAGCGGGTTGCTGGGAAACCAAGAATTGCTTGGGGTGATTCATCATCCCTAGAAGATTCCCTGGTTTTCAATAGGAGATTACACTCTGAGGTATCCTCCTAATGTTGCGTGAGGCTTGTTTGTTCCGAACAACGAGAACCGACGCCTTTCCTCGTTACTTGATGTATTAAATATAAACTTAACGTTTTCTGAAAAATGACAAGTATCATTTGTTCGTAAGTCTACCTTTTGTAACGGAATCGTGGTGAAGACTCTTGGCAATTCTTTTTTGGGTATTCGGCATTTCGGCCACTACGCCAAAATAGAGCTTATATCGAATGAAGGGCCGGAATAGGCTAAGTAAACCCTTAAAGATAGAGGCAGAGAGCTTTCTGTCTCTCAAAAGCAGGGATAACCTTGCCTCATTAGTTCTCACAGCCAATAGTTCAATGATGCCAAGGAGGCGCTTGTTCGGTTTGATAATATTTTCGATCAGAAAAAGGCAATCCATCAGGCATTCTTTGTGGAAATCTGGATCGTATTTCTCTTTCGATGGGCTACATAACCTGTAATATATCGCATCGAAATCAAAATAATTAAGGCTGATATGTTGGCTTGTGGCGGAAAGCCATACAGCCCAGTCCTCAATATGTTTTAACTGCAAGGAATCAAGAGATACTTTTTCAAAGAAGCTGTTTCTATAAAAGGCACCGGGCGCTGGTACCGGGTTCCCGTTTGAAAGGATCCTGAACTGTTCTGTGGCGGAAAGACGGAAGAAGCATTTTGCTGTTGTTCTTGGTTCTGTGTAAATAAAACTAATTCGATCTTTTTTTTCATAAAAAGACTTGATGTTTCCGAAGACAACTAGCGCGTTTGGATTATTTTCAAAATATTCCGCCGCCTTTTTTATTGCTCCAGGGGCAAGCAAGTCATCGCCGGCGAGGACTTTTAGAAAAACCCCTTGCGCGAGCCCGATGCCGGTCAGTTCGTTTCCCATGATGCCAAGGTTTTTTTCATTCCTGTGGTACAAAACACGGTAGAATTTCTTTCTGTTTTTCTCGATCCACTTACAGCATTTAACCCCGGTGTTGTCAGTGGACGCGTCGTCGCAAATGATCACTTCCAGTGGGGAGTGATCCTGCAAAAGGATCGAGTCCAGTGTTTCTTCAATGATCATTTCCTGGTTAAAGGTGATCACTATTATCGAGAAAAGACGTTGGGCCATTGTTATTCCCCCTTAATTGCAGGTGGAGTAATACAAAAGTACTGGAATGATTTGTATAACCATTCAGATGGATCAGATTGATTTGAACAAACAGCTTTGTCCTCATGGTAGCATAGTTATGAAAAAGTCGTTGGGATGGTCAATCACACGAAAATTGGTCCAGTTCCCTTTTCTGACCTTGCAAGAGTTTCTTTCTGGCTAACCAGCCATTTGCGATATACTTTACTCCTTGCGATACACCCTTTGATCAAAATAACTGCCATCTTGAACGGAGTAAGAAAAAACTTTCCTGGTCCAATGCTCATAACCATTGAGGATGATGCAGTCTTGCAAAGTAATCATCAAGGACAAAAGAATCCTGGCCGGGCGCCGTTAGAGTTCTCTTCCTTTTTTCCTGTACGAATTGAACAGGGCTTCCGGTAAATTGAGAGCCTCCCAGGCCTTGAAGGCTACCTCGGGTTTGAAAAGGATGGATCTGTAGCCTGGCCGCAGGGTAGATCGGACGAATTCAGAGTTTATTACCTTCTGGAATTTCGCAAGGTCATTCGCTTTCGCTATTTCGGTGACCATTTTCAGCAAAGCATTGGGCAGTTCGAAAGTGTCTATGAGGTTTAAAATACTTTTCCCTTCTTCCCTGTTTTCGAAGTATTTCTTGAGCCTGAGGTAAACGCCCAAGGCGTGGGCATATTTTTGACACCTGTGCCAGCTTTGTTGGTCGTCTGCCCCGGGTGCTGGACATAGGCGACCAGGGGTTCCGGAGTGAAGGCGGCATTCTGGGCATGGTAAAGCGACTTTATAATGAACTCCCTGTCTTCGGCGTAGCGGCACCTCTTTGGGAACCGAATGCCATAAGCGTTTAGAAAATCTCTCTTGTAAAGAGCGTTGGAAGCATTGATGAAGCGTATCTCTTTTAAGTAGCGGTGAAGCACCTCTCTGGGGTCGTAGGGACCGGGAGTAGGGTCTTGCCAGGCATAAGTCTTTCCCCCCGGAGGCTTGGTCCGCAGGTACGGAACCCCGCGAAGGCCACATCAGCGCCATAGTTTTCAGCCAGCGCCAGGAGATTGGCCAGGGTTTTCTCGGACAACCGGTCATCGCCATCGATAAAGAAAACATATTTCCCCTTCGCGGCATCGATTCCTGCATTTCTGGCGATAGAAGCACCGAGGTTTCTTCTCAGGTAGACGAGCCTGCCCCTACCAGGGTAATCTTTCAGGTTCGAGGATATTATCCCTGCGCTCCTGCCGGCGGAACCGTCGTCGACAGCGATGATTTTAGGACATATCGCCTCCTGGCATATTATGTCGAGCAGGGTTGTTTCTATTACGGCTTCCATGTTGTAGATTGGGACGACGACTGAAACAAGGGGGTGCATCTTTTCCATCTCCCTAATAGTCACGAAAATTCAATATTATGATACCAAAGTGTTGCAAAGAAGCGTCTGCATGGTAAAATGACCGATGAAGTCCAATGGTAAGATAGAATAGTCCTGGACAGGGGCCGATCCCCAAAGCCAAATGGGTCTAAGGTCCTATTCCCTGTAGGTAGTTTTACGGGTAAGATTTCGCCGAGTATACTAAGATCACCTTGAAAACAGAACCTTGGATACGCTTCAAATTCCGCGGTGACCCCTGACGGCAGGAAAGGAGGTGCAACCCCCTAGCCAAAATGGGAGAGCGGATAGTAGAAGCCGGACCCTTTCGGAAGAAGGTCCGCACGAAGGGCGGAAGGAAACTTGGATACTTCCCCTCGATTCGTGCGCACACCCCGGAGGGCCGGAATACATAACCCAAGGGGGTTAAAGATTAATGAAAAGATTTGCGGCACTAGTAGCAGTACTCGCGCTCGTCGCGTTTGCCGCTCCGGCATTCGCGGCCAACCCGTTCATGGATGTTCCCATGAACCACTGGGCCTATGACGCGGTTTCCCAGCTTGCCTCCAGGGGCGTGGTGTCGGGCTATCCCGATGGCGCTTTCAAGGGCGAATGGAAAGCCACCCGTTACGAGATGGCCTCCGTCGTGGCCAGAGCCCTTGCCTACGTCGACATGAATAAGGCCTCCAAGCAGGACCTGGAACTCCTGAAGAAACTCGTCGTGGAGTTCAAGGACGAGCTGGATGCCCTCGGAGTGAAGGTCGATGAGCTCGACGCCAGGGTAGCCGACCTGGAGAAGGGCGTCGGCAAGTGGTACTTCAGCGGCTATCTGCGTATGCAGCAGACTTTCGGGCGTGACATAATGCAGGGTGGTGTCCTAAAGAAGGAAGATGACGACAGCTGGAATGTAAACCGTTTCCGCTGGAACATCAAGAAGGTCATCGACGACAAGGTCACGATGAACATCCGTCTCCAGGGCGGTGGTGGCGAAGACCTGGGAGTAGAGCTGGCCTATCTCACCGTGAAGTTCCCCTGGGACATCACAGCAAACATCGGACGCTTCTGGCTTGACTGGGAAGGCGACTTCTACGCCACCGACTGGTGGGGCTTCGCCATGGACGACGCCTACATCACCGACATCAGGCCCACCATGGCCGTGAGTTTCAACAAGTCCTTCGGCATGGGTGATTTCAGCCTCTACGTGGCTCATGACGACAATGTAGGTTTCGCCGAAACGGCGGTTCTCGATGGTTCGCATACCTGGTTCGGTGACCCCGATGATTACTGGAGTTGGGCCAGCGGGTTTGACTGGGAGCTTCGTGGCGGCCTGGAAAGCGACCGTTACATCTACGGCGCGAGGCTTAACTTTAACTTCAACGAGATGTTCAGCCTGGCCGTCAATTACATGAAGTACGACTATGAGGATGATGCAGAAGTTGGTGTCTTCCTCATGCCTTGGACAAAGCTTCCGATGACCTGGCCTGGATCATACGTTTACGGG
>ERZ795058.1426-NODE-1426-length-31931-cov-5.550163_pt1 | contig 31931 bp, 33 predicted proteins | sample MGYA00375142_ERZ795058 | MGnify/ENA primary metagenome ERZ795058 (study PRJEB30187, sample SAMN05720210) | activated sludge metagenome | isolation source: anaerobic digester from wastewater treatment plant | place: Japan | collected 2015-04-20 ... | reverse complement strand
TAACGCCGCGCGCGGATCGGGGATTTGCAGAAACTTTGATCAAAAAAAAGAAATTCATACAAATTTTCCACAAAACGATTGTATAAATTATACATTACACCGAACGTAATTACAGTTAAACACATCAAATGTTATGGAGATCGAAATGTATCGTTTGATCAGGAACGCCCGGATAGCCACCATGGATGCCCGCAACCCGTTCGCGCAGGCCGCGGTCGTAAACGGCGAACGTTTCGCCTTCGTGGGCTCGAACGAGGACGCCGCCTCGTTTCTCGCGGGGCGCGCAGAGCGCTTCGACGCCGTCGATATGCAAGGGAAGCTTCTGCTGCCCGGCTTCAACGATTCCCATATGCACTTTCTCCACTATGTCAAGAACCGTTACCTTAGCCTCGACCTGAGCGGATGCGCGTCCTTCGCCGAAATGATGCGCACGATGCGCTCCGCTTGTGAAAAGCGGAGTTTCAAAGACGGGGAATGGCTGATCTGCCCTATGCGGACGACCCTGGAAACCGCGGCCTCTGCCTGCATCCGCAGGAGGAGCTGGACGCCATGGTGGCCCGGACCCATGAGCGCGGCGTTCCCGTCGCGATCCACGCCATAGGCGACCGGGCGATCTGCATGGCGCTCGCCGCGATAGAAAACGCGAGGCGGAGCATGCCCAATGCCGATCCGCGCCACGGCGTCGTGCATTGCCAGATCACCGAGCGCGCGCTGCTCGATCGCTTTTCAGAGGCCGGCGCTGCGGCCTTCGTCCAGCCTGTGTTCATCGATTACGATATGGATATTTGCGAAAGCCGGGTGGGGAAGGAGAAGGCCGCTTCCTCCTACGCGTGGAGAACTCTCCCGCATTCCGGCGTGCCGGTCGCGTTCGGCACCACTGCCCGGTGGAGCCTTTCGATCCCATGCGCGGCGCCTGGTGCGCCGTGACGCGCAGGAAGCTGGACGGCTCCGCGGCATTCAATGCAAACGAAGCGCTTTCCCTTGGCGAGGCGCTGTATTGCTACACGGCGGCGGGAGCCGGGATGCAGGGCGGGGAGCGGCTGAAGGGGCGGATACGCGCGGGCATGCTCGCGGATTTCATCGTGCTCGACCGCGACCTGTTCAGCCTGCCGCACGAAGAGATACTCAACGCGCGCGTGCTCGGGACGTATGTCGGCGGGCAGGCCGTCTACGCGGCGTTTGACGGACGATGAACGGTGGGCCGCTCGACTGCGCCGCCCGTCGGTTCGCCCGATCGAAATAACAATCGGAGGGAATTATGACGCTGATCAGAAAAATGACCGCGCGCGATTACGGTGCCGTCTATGACCTGTGGCTTTCCTGCAAGGGCATGGGGCTGAACAACATCGACGACTCCAGGGACGGAATCGAATCGTTCCTTGCCAGGAACCCCGACACCTGTTTTGTCGCCGAAGAGGATGAAAAGCTCGTGGGCGTGATCCTCGCGGGAAACGACGGGCGCAGAGGCTATATCTACCACACGGCGGTCGATCCGACGCTTCGCAGAAGGGGGATCGCCTCGAAGCTGGTGGACGCCGCCCTGCGCGCGTTGCGGGAGCTTGGGATCGCCAAGGTCGCGCTGGTTGTGTTCGAGAGGAACGCGGCGGGCAACGAATTCTGGGAAAGCGTCGGCTTTACCGTGCGAAACGACCTGGTCTACCGAAACAAGGTCCTGACGGACATCGTGAGAATGGATACCTGACCCCGGCCCCGGCCGCGCCGCGTCAGGCGAAGCCGCCGTCGATCAGCCGCCGCATCAGCATGGGCCCTTCGGGCACGAACAGCCCCGTTCGGGCGCAGGCCGCCTCGGAATACGCTTCCGCGTGCGGGGACGTGCCGCGGTCGCTGCGGTAGAGCACGAAAGGCACGGGGTCCGCAGTGTGGGTGCGGATGGCCAGCGGCGTCGGGTGGTCCGGCAGCAGGAGTATCCGGAATTCCTCGCCCGCCCCGCGAAGCTTTTCGATCACCGGCCCCAGTATCTCCCGGTCGATGGCCTCTATGGCCTCGATTTTACATGCGAGATCGCCCGCGTGCGCGCTTTCGTCCGGGGCTTCCACATGGAATCCTTTGCGTTATTATGCCGGCGCCGAAACCGCAGGCCGATCCGTATCGGCGAGAAGGGCGATATCGCCTGATCGCGCCAATAAATATGAACAATTTGCAACGATTGTTGATTCTTCGCGGGACCGAGCCGTATATGCGTAAATTATGCTATAATGTGTCGTATGAGAGCATACTTTCGCCGCAGGGCGGCCTTGCTGTTGATATGCGCGCTCCTTGCGCCGCTGCTTGTTTCCTGCGGCGGCCTTCCGATGCCCGCCGAGGCCGATCGCCTTTTCATCAGCGAGGTGGTTTCCTCCAACGACCGTTCCCTCGTGCATGAGCGCCTGGGCACGCCGGACTGGGTGGAACTTTACAACGCCTCAGGCGTCCCCCTGTCGCTCGAGGGCTGCGGCCTGAGCGACAATCTGCGCGAGCCGCACAAATGGGAGTTCCCCGACGTGACCATCGCCGCGGGAGGCTACCTCGTCGTGTATTGCGCGGATTTCGACGACGCCGCGCAGGAGCCGCTTTGCACGGGTTTCGGCATTTCCAAGGGCGGCGAAACGCTGATTTTGAGCGATAAAAACTATAATTTGATCGCGCAGCTCGCGCTGCCCGCGCTCGCGGGCGACGTTTCCTACGCCATGCGGGACGACAAAAGCTACGGCTATTGCGCCTCCCCGACGCCCGGCGCGAAGAACGACCGGCCCATCTCCGATTCCATCGATACGCTCGTATACGAAACGGATTCCGAACAGCTCGCGCTCAGCGAGGTGCTCCCCGAAAACCGGACCGTCTGCGCCGCTTCCGACGGAGGTTACTATCCATACGCGGAGCTCTATAACGGCTCGTCCGAGGCGCTTCGCCTTTCCTCCTTCTTCTTGACGGACGACGAGGAGAATCCGGAAAAATGGCGGATCGAAGGCGGAACGCTCCTGCCCGGGGAATACGCGCTCGTCGTCTTTACGGGCACGAAAGGCGTTTTGAGCGGCGGCGAGCTGTGCGCGCCCTTCGGCCTCGGCTCCGAGGATACCTGCCTGATCGTATACGACAGCCGCTTGCGGGAGTGCGCGCGGCTCTCGTGGGACGCGGGGATACCCGACGGCGTGAGCGTGACGGAGGACGGCAGATTCACGGCGTTCCCCACGCCCGGGGCCGAAAATTCCGAGGTTCGCTTTGAAAGCCTGTCCTTCACCGATATGGCCGGCGGCGACCCCGTACGCATCAACGAGGTGCTTGTGAGCAGCCGCTACGGCATCGCGGACGAGGACGGCGACCGCGGCGCGTGGGTCGAGCTCGCGAACCGCTCGGACGCTCTGGTTTCCCTGGGCGGCTACTACCTGAGCGACGACGAAAAGCCCTTCAAATGGGCGCTTCCCGACAGGGAGCTCGCGCCGGGAGGCTATCTTCTCGTGTTCCTTTCGGGCAAGGACAGGTATAACGCGCAACTCCACGCCTCGTTTCGCCTCTCCAGGGGCGACGGCATGCTCTCGCTGAGCACCAAAGACGGCATGAAACAGGACCGCGTGCGTTTCGAGCCGGAAATCGGCGACGATATCTCCGTCGGGCGCGACGCAGCGGGCGAATGGAAGTATTTTTCCGCTCCCACGCCACTCGCGCAAAACGCGACGCATGCCTTCGACCGCCTCGACGCCATGCGCCGCCCCGATCCGAACGGCGTTTACATCAGCGAGGTCAGCGCCGTGGGCGCGGCCAAGGGAGGCGACAACGATTGGGTCGAGCTTTACAACGGCTCGGATCGCGACATGCGCCTTGAGGGCTGGCATTTGAGCGACGATTTCGGCGCCGCGCTCTATTCCCTTGCAAACGTGGTCGTACCCGCGGGAGGGTATGCCTTAGTCGACGTCTCCTCCGGCGCGGACGGCGTTCCGTTTTCCGTTTCCGCCTCGGGCGAGACCCTGTTTCTGACCAACGGCGACGGCGTTCTCGTGGACGCGTTCGAAACGGGCGCGCTCGCGAGCGGCGTGACCTCCGGCCGGATCTTGGGCGACGAGAGCGGGACGCGCTATTTTTTCACCCGGGCGACCCCGAAAGCCGCCAACGCGGCGGCCGCTTACCCTTCATATGTTATGGAGCCCGTCTTTTCCGAGCGCGCGCTGTACCACGACGCGCAGTTTTTTCTGACGATCTCCTGCGGCACGCAGGACGCCAAAGTCTACTATACGCTCGACGGAAGCACGCCGAACGCCTCCTCAAGGCTCTATACGGAGCCGATCGCCATTTCGAAGAATACGCCCGTGCGCGCCGTGGCGATCAGGGACGGGCTTTTGAACAGCAGGATCGTGAACGCCACCTTCCTGTTCGAAACGCCGCACGCCCTGCCCGTCGTATGCCTTTCCATGGACAAGGCGGATTTCGACGCGGTCTATTCCGTGGTCGAACGCAAGGCAAAGGTGGAGCGCGGCGGCGGCAGCTTCGAGTATTTCGAGGCGGACGGGCGGCTCGGCATATCGCTCCCATGCGGGCTTCGCGTCAACGGCGCTTCCACGCTTACGATGCGCCAGAAGTCGCTTTCGGTATATTTTCGCGGCGCTTACGGCGCGAGCGAAGCCCGTTATAGGTTCTTCGCGGACAGCGCGGCCGCGTCCTTCGCCTCGCTGGTGCTGCGCAACTCCGGCCAGAACGCCCACGGCGCGCGCCTGAAGGATTCCTTTTGCATGCGGGCCGTGAGCGGCCTCAACATCGAAGCGGTATCCACGCGCCCCGTCGCGGTCTACGTCAACGGCGCGTATTGGGGCCTCTATGACCTCAACGAAAACCAGAATGAGGATTTCCTCGCCGCGCATTACGGCGTAAATCCCGATGAAACGGATATCATCCGCCGCAACGAAACGGTGCTTGCGGGCGCCCGGACGGACTTCAAGCGCGTGCGCGCGTTCGCGCTCGGGCAGGATACGGCTTCGGATCAAGTTTACGCCGAGCTTTGCCGCTGGATCGACGCGGACTGTTTTACCGATTACCTCATCGCGCAGACCTACTTTGTGAACTCCGATCTGGTCAACCAGAAATACTGGCGCTCGCAGGACTATGCGGTGAAGTGGCGCCCCGTATACTTCGACCTGGACGGGGCCTTTTCGAGCGTCACAAGCAACCTGCTGATCTCCTATTTCACCGAACTCGGCATACCGTCGCCGGACGGCACGATTACGAACATGGATATCTATGTGGGCCTTTACAGAAACGCCGCCTGGCGCGAGCGGTTCTGCAAACGTTACGTCTACGTTGTGGTCAACCAATTCGATCCCGATCGCCTTATCGCCGTTCTGGATGAGCTTGCCGCCGAAATGGAGCCCGAGATGGCGCGGCACATCGCGCGCTGGGGCACGCCTTCCTCGCTTTCCCGCTGGAAAAGCGAGGTCGAAAGCATCAGGAACTTCTTGCGCAAGCGGCCCGATTACGCGCTCAAAAACCTCAAAACCACCTTCGGCCTTTCGGATGCGACCCTTCGGGAATATATCGAGCTGGCCAAACAGGGCTGAGACTTGAGACGGGATGATCCATTCGACGGGAATTTCCGGGCAAAGCCCTCGAAAAGAAGGTTTCTGGACGGTACGGGGCGGGGGATACCCCGTCCGGGGATGCCCCATCCGGGGATGCCCCGCCCTTTCTTTATTCCGTTCTACTCGATGTATTCCTCAAACCTTTTCAGGCTGGACTTCCGGTAGCTTTCGACCCGCTCGGGATTGTCGAGCGCCATCCTGCGCACCATCGCGTAAATCAGGTGCGCGGGCGCGCTGACGTCCATGCACTTCGTTTCCGCGTCGAAATACGGTTTGGCGCAGACGACGTGCTGCGCCATGCGCGCGAGCGGGTTGAGCCTGCTGTCGGTGATCAGCAGCGTGGTGCTGCCGCGCTGCGCGGCCAATTCGAGCAGATCGTGGGTGGGCTTGTAGTGCGGGGCGAAGGAGATCACCAGCACGGTTGCGTTTTTGTGGATGTGGCGGTAAACCTCGTTGGTTTCGAACAGAAGGCGCGCGAAATTCACATTGCTCCGGATGTCGTCGAACAGATGCAGCGCGTGCGCGGTCACGCCGAAGGAATCCATATAGCCGATCAGCAAAACGCTTTCCGCGTCCATCAGGGTGCGGCAGAAAACGTCGAACTCGGCCGTGTCGAGCTCGTTGTACATCGCCTTGATGCGCTGCGCCGCGCTGTTGGCGAGCGGCAGGAACGGATTCCCGGCTCCCGGCGCGGCCGCAGGCGCGGGGGCCTGGTTTACCCGGGCGATCAGTTCTTCGTAAAGCGCCTTTTGCATTTGGGCATAGCCGGAATAGCCAAGCTGCCGCGCGAAGCGCACGATCGTCGCCTCGCTGCAGCCGATCTTTTGCGAAATGACCGCGAGCGGATCGACGAGCATATCGTGCTCGTTGAGCTGCATGAAGTGAACGATTTTCTGCTGGGATCTGGTCATGCCGTCGTATTCCGCGGCGATCCTGTCCATTGTGCTCATAGCCCGAATCCTTCTGTTATATGATTGATACTCCGCGCGCGCTTTGGAAATATCATGCATGATCGTCAATGGGGATTGTACGGCGCAAACGCGCCAATGTCAATGAAAATACGGCGCGCGCGCCATGGGGGCGAAGTAAACTTGTCCGAAGAAAACGGAAAAGACCGCGCCGCCCGCACGCGAGCCTCCGGGAATATGCAGAATCTGTACATTGACAAGACGGGGTTATGGTTTTATAATACCTAAAAACAGTAAACGCTTCATACATGCATAAAATGTTGTAATTGCTTCATTCATGGCGAAGGACGGAGGGAGAGCGCCCGACCGTTCGGGGGACGCCGCCGCACAGATCCTTAACATGATTTTTTTCATCAAGAACCGCCCGCGTTCGCGCAAGGGCAATCAAAGCAATGCGGAACGAACGTTTTCACCATACCGCGCGCTTGCGCAGAGCGGCGCGGCCGGGCGGGCGCGGGACCTTCCGCAGATCAAGCCAGAGATGGGGGCGCAAGCAAGCCAATGAAAAAATACATCGTGAAAAAACTGCTCATCAGCATCGTCACCATTGTGTTGGTGATGACGTTGAACTTCGTGCTCATCCACATCGCGCCGGGCGACCCGACGACGATACTGCTCGGCAGGAACGTCGCCAACCCCGAGCTCAAGGCGGTGCTCGCCGCCAAATACGGGCTCGACAAGCCGCTCTACGTTCAATATTTCCGTTATTTCGGACAGCTTCTCAGGGGCGATCTGGGCGATTCCATCATTTTCGGCCGGCCCGTCGTGGAAATCATCGGCGAAAAGCTTGGGCCTACGCTTCTCCTGGTGGGCATCGCGTCGGTGGTGGGCCTCGTGCTCGGCACGGCCGCGGGCATCGCCGCCGCGCGCAAGGAAGGCTCCGTCATAGACGCGGTGTATTCGGGCGGGGCGTATTTCCTCAACGCCATGCCCGGCTTCTGGCTCGCGCTGATGCTGATCATCGTGCTTGCGGTCAAGCTCGGCTGGTTCCCGTCCTCCGGCATGGAGGATGTGCGCGCCAAATACACGGGCTTCAGGCACGTGCTCGACGTGGCGCAGCATATGTTCCTGCCCATGCTCACTCTGGTGCTCATCGACATACCGTACTATTTCCGCATCGCGAAATCCTCGGTCATCCAGGTCAACAACGAGGATTACATCATGACGTATCGCGCCGCGGGCATGAGCGAGAAGAAGATCTTCCGCAAATATGTGCTTAAAAACGCCATTCTGCCCGTGGTCACCATATTCGGCATCACACTCGCGTACCTGATCGCAGGCGTCGCGCTGATAGAAATCGTGTTCGCATGGCCGGGCACGGGACGCGTCATGCTCACCGCCATCAGCCAGCGCGATTATCCCGTGCTGATGGGCATCTACCTGATTATGTCGATCACGGTATGCGTCACCATGATCATCATCGACATCATCTACGCGGTTCTCGATCCCAGGATCCGCTACTAACGCGCGAAGGTTGGTTGGATTAACATGAAGAAACTGTTGAAAATCCTTTCGGACATCACGCAGGACAGGCAGTTTTTCGCGGGCCTGATCGGCGTGGCGATACTGCTGCTGCTCGTCGTGTTCGCGCCGCTGATCACGAAGTATCCGGCCGACTTTTACGGACCGGACAGCCTCGCCAGGCCGGGCTCTCCCGGCCATTGGCTGGGCACGAACCACATGGGGCAGGATATCTGGTCCATGCTCGTGTACGGCACGCGCACGTCGCTGTGGGTGGCCGTCGTGGCGGCGTTCATCTCGGGCAGCATAGGCCTTCTCGTGGGCGGAGTCGCGGGCTTTTTCGGCGGCAAGACGGATATGGTCATTTCGGAGATCATCAATATTTTCATGATGATACCCGACCTGTTCCTCATCATGCTCGTGGTCGCGCTCTTCGGCAACAGCCTCACGAACGTGATGGTCATCATCGGCCTCACCACATGGCCGCGCAACGCCAAGCTCATGCGCGCGCAGACGCTTTCGCTCAAGGAGCGCGTGTTCGTCGCGGGCGCGCGCGCGATGGGCGAAAACAAGAACCAGATCCTTTTCAAGTACATCATCCCCAACGGCATGTATCCGGTCATCTCCAACACGACCATGAGCATGGCGTACGCGGTGCTTACGGAAGCCGCGCTCTCCTTCATGGGCCTCGGCGATCCGAACGTGATCAGCTGGGGGCAGATGATCAACGACGGCCGCAACTACATCACCCACGCGCCGTGGGTTTCAGTCCTGGCGGGCCTGGCCGTGGTGTTTACGGTGCTGGTCTTCAATCTCCTCGGGGACGGGCTCAACCACATACTGAACCCGCAGAAGCTGCAAAGGGGGGAAAGGTAAATGGCGCGCGTACTCGACGTAAGGAACCTGTCCGTCACCTATAAGAACAAAAACAAGTGCGTTTACGCGGTAAGCAACGCTTCCTTCTCGATCGACCAGGGGGACTCCATGGGCATCGTGGGGGAGAGCGGCTCCGGAAAATCCACCATGGCGATGGCGCTTTTGCGGCTGCTTCCCCGGAAAAAGACCGTCGTCGAGGGCGAAGCCGGGTTCCTCGGGCAGGATCTGCTGCATATATCGGACGAACAGCTCGACAGGCTTCGCTGGAAAAACCTTTCGGTCGTCTTCCAGAAGGCGATGAATTCCTTCAGCCCCGTGCACCGCATCGGCGACCAGATCGAGGACATCTACCGCATCCACGAGCCGAACGCCACCCGCAAGGAAGCGCACGGGCAGGCGGCGAAGATGCTCGCCCTCGTCAACCTCAACGAGCGCGTCTACAAGCTCTACCCGCACGAGCTTTCGGGCGGCATGCTCCAGCGCGTGATGATCGCCGTGAGCCTGCTGCACGAGCCGGATCTGCTGATTATGGACGAAGCCACGACCGCGCTCGACGTGGTGACGCAGGGACAGATACTCGGCGAGCTGCGGAAAATGGAGAGCGAGCTGAAAACGAGCCGCATCATCATCACGCACGATATTTCGGTGGTGTCGAGCTCGTGCAACAAGATCGCCGTCATGTACGCGGGCTCGCTGCTCGAGTCCGGGCACGTTTCGGAGGTGCTCGCGCGCCCGGCCCACCCGTATACGAAAGGGCTGCTCGCCGCGTTCCCGCCGCTTCGGGGCCAAAGGGTCGTGCTCGAGAGCATCCCCGGATATCTGCCGGATATGGCCGCCCGGCACGAGGGCTGCATCTTCGCGGCGCGCTGCCCCGAGGCGATGGAAAAATGCAAGTCGGCCGCGCCTGCGCGGACCGACCTTGGCAACGACCACTTCGTGTCGTGCCATTTGATCGAGGTGGAAAAGCAATGAGCGGCAACTACATCGAAATTAAGGATATATCGAAGTTCTATCCCGTCAAGGGTTCCGGCACGCTTCTTGGCGGCAAGGGGAGCCGCAAGCTTGTCAAGGCCGTCAACGGCGTGAGCGTGGGCATGGCGCAGGGCGAGGTGCTCGGCGTCATCGGCGAGTCGGGCTGCGGGAAATCCACGCTCGCGCGGCTGTTGACGCGGCTTGAGACGCCGACCGCGGGAGACGTGTTCATCGGCGGCGTCTCGACAGGCAAGATGCTCGAGCAGGATGCGAAGAAATTCTACCGCACCGTGCAGATCGTGTTCCAGAACCCGTACGATGCGTTCACCCCGCGGGATACCATAGAGCAGCTCCTGAGCCGCCCGCTCAAAAACCACGGCATCTGCCCGGACAGGGCTTCGCGCCACGAGCGCTGCGCGGAGCTTCTCGAGTCCGGCAACCTGCGGCCCGCCGAGGATATCCTCAAGCGCTACCCGCACGAGCTCTCCGGCGGCCAGCTCCAGCGCATCGCGATACTGCGCGCCATGTCGCTGGACCCCGCCGTCATCGTGGCGGACGAGCCCGTATCCATGCTCGACGTTTCGGTGCGCGCGGATATCATCAACATGCTGCTCGAACAGAGCGCCTCGAAGAAGGTGACGGTCGTGTTCATCAGCCATGACATCGCGCTCACGCGCCACGTCGCCGACAACATCGCCGTGATGTACCTCGGCCGCATTGTCGAATACGGCGCGGCCCAGACGATCATAGAAAGCCCGCTGCACCCGTATACGCAGGCGCTGATCTCCAACTGCGCCTCGATCGACATCGCCGATCGGGTTGAGCCGATCCGCATCGACGGCGAGCCTCCGACCCCGATCGATCCCGGCCCCGGCTGCTTCTTTGCGGACCGCTGTCCGGTTGCGGAGGAGATATGCTTTCGGGAGTATCCCGAAACCGCGGCGCGCGCGGGCAACCACCGCGTCGCCTGCCATAAAGCGTGAACCTTGCGCATGGGCGCATCAAATAAACACAATGGAGGAAAAGCAATGAAAAAAACGCTTGCATTGATCCTGGCCGTACTCATGGCCGCGTCGCTGCTTGCCGCTTGCGAGGGCAACGTCGCGGAAACGACCGGCGTGCCCGACAAAACCGGCGCCCCCGATACGGCTACGCAGCCCCCCGTTCCCGCCGAGGAGCAGATCGTCGTGGTGCGGTCTTTCGGCGATCCCCTGACGCTCAATCCCAACACCACGGGCGACGACTTCAACTACGCCGTCGCGCAGAACGTCTACAACCGCCTTGTGAAGCTCGACGCCAGCAAGCAGATCATCCCGGACCTTGCAAGGACCTGGGAAACCAGCGACGACGGCCTGCGGATCACCTTCCATCTGGCCGAGAACGTCTACTGGCACGACGGCGAGAAGTTCACCTCCGAGGATGTGAAGTACACGTTCGAGACCATCGCCGCGGACTCCTCGCTGATCGCGAACTACCTTCTCAGGAACCTCGACCATGTCGAGTGCCCCGACGAGAACACCGCCGTTTTCGTGATGAAGACGCCGGATATGGGCATCCTGGGCTACTGCGGCTGGTACGGCACGTTCGTGCTGCCCAAGCACCTGTTTGACAACGGCCAGCCGTGGAGCGAGAATCCCGCCAGCGAGTCCCCCGTCGGCACCGGCCCGTTCAAGTTCGTCAGCTACGCCCCGGCGGTGAGCATCGATCTTGCCAAGAACGAGAACTACTGGGAAACCGATGTGCAGCTCGACAAGCTGATCTTCAAGATCATTCCGGACAACACAACGGCCCTGCAGGCGCTGCGCACCGGCGAGATCGACTACAGCGAGGCCGTGCCCAACACCGACGTGGCCAGCCTCGAGGCCGAGGGTTATCAGGCCGTGCTGAACGTTTACCCCTCGCCGATGTACATCCTGTTCAACTTCCGCGAAGGCTATGAAACCCCGCTCGCCGTGCGCCAGGCTCTCGCGTACTGCGTCAACCGCGCGGACATCAACAACAAGGTTTTCGCGGGCGTGCGTTCGCCCGAGTATAACTTCTACCCATCCATCATCGAGTGGGCCTCCAACTCCGCCGCGGCCGCGCCCGATTACGACATCCAGGCCGCCGTGGCCGCGCTCGAGGCCGCGGGTTACACCAAGGACGCGGACGGTTACTATGTGCGCGGGCTGCAGATCGAGGTCTACAACCTCGACAACGCGCCCGACGTCGCAAAGCTGATCTCCGCCGCGTGCAAGGAAGCCGGCATCGAGCTCACCGTCAACGCGCAGGAATACCTCGCGTGGGACCAGACCGTCAACGAGCTTTCCGGCGCGCCCGGCACCTTCTGCATGGCGCTCATGGGCGGCTTCCAGGGCCCCGATCCCTCTGCGCTCGCGAGCCGCATCGGCAGCGAGGGTATGTCGAACCTCGGCAAGTACTCGAACGCCGAGATCGATCAGCTTCTCGCCGAGGCCAACGCCAACGGTGACCAGACTTACCGTCAGGAGCGCTACTTCCGCGTCCAGCAGATCATGCACGACGAGATGGCGATCATCCCCATCATCTCGTACGCGGAGTACGTCTGCTTCCCTTCCAACCTCGTGGGCGTCCCGTGCCTGAACGCGGGCGTGGGCAGCTGGGGCGAGTTCACCTTCGCTCATTTCGAATAACGCAATTTCCCTTTGCCGAACCCGGGCGGGCACGCCGCCCGCCCGGGTTTTCGAGCCGAACAATTCAACAGGACGGTTATAGTATGAAAAAAGTGTTTGAGCAGCTTCTTAACGACATCCCGGATTACCGGCAATTCCTCACGGTCGATGAGATGGACGAGAGCTCAAAAGAGCTCGCCCGCCGGTTTCCCAACGTGGCATCCCTGTTTGAGATCGGAAAAACGCGGGAAAATCACCCGCTCTATTGCCTGAAAATAGGAAACGGCGGCAAAAACGCGCTCATGTTCGGCCTGCCGCACCCGAACGAACCCATAGGCACCATGCTTCTCGAGTATTTTTCCTGGCAGCTTGCGCAAAACGAGGAGCTTCGGCGCGCGCTGGACTATACCTGGTACATCGTAAAAGCCTGGGATGCCGACGGAGCCAAAAAGAACGAAAACTGGTTCAAAGGCCCCTTCACCATCACCAACTACATGCGCAATTTCTTCAGGCCCGCCGGTTTTGAGCAGGTGGACTGGACTTTCCCGATAGATTACAAGGAGCTGCATTTCCACGAGAGCATCCCCGAAACGGCGGCCATGATGAAGCTGATCGACGACATCAAGCCGCACTTCATCTATTCGCTGCACAACGCGGGCTTCGGCGGCGCGTACTGGTATATGACATGGCCGCTGCCCGGGATTTTCGACGAATTGCACAAGGTGCCCCAGAAATACGGCGTGCCGCTCCACAGGGGCGAGCCGGAAAGCCCCGCGTGCGAGGAATACGCCACGGCGATCTACGCGAACCTCGGCATCAGCGCGGAATACGACTTCAGGGAAAAATACTGCAGCGGCGACATGAAGGAGATCGTCAAGAGCATCTCGGGCGGGGATTGCAGCGCGAGCTACGCCAAAGAGCGCTACAACTCGTTCACCCTGCTCACGGAGCTGCCTTATTTTTACGATCCCCGCATCGACGACTGCAGCCCGTCCGACATCACGCGCAAGCAGGCGGCGCTCCAGCGTATGGAGGACGACATCCGCATGAACGCGGAGATCCACTCGATACTCGAAGCGTCTCACGAATACCTCTCGCGGGACAATCACTTCCTGCTGGCGGTGGAAGCCTTCTCGCGCCACACCGAGGAAGATACGGGCGCCGAGCGGAAGCGGCTGGACGCCGATCCCAAATACGATAAGCCCGCGACCGTCGCGGAGAAGTTCGACAACCTGCTCGTGTCCAAATTCTATAAGGCCATCGTCTACGCCATGCTGCTGCGGGCCAACGAGAGCGAGCTCGCCCTCATGCTGAAAAAGGGCGAGGACGACCTGAAGAAGCGCGAAGCCCTCGAAAAAGGCGTCGAAAAATCGATGGAAGGCTTTAAGAACATCACGTCCCTGCTCGAAGAAAACATGAATTATCAGGTGGTCCCGATCAGGAATCTCGTGGGCGTCCAGCTCGAATGCGGGCTGATCGTCGCGGATTGCCTGCAATCGCGCCGAAGCTGAGCCGGCGAAAAGAACGGGATGCCGCGCGGGCCGTCCGGGAATCCTTTCGGGCGGCGCCCAGCGCCGCCCGCGCGTTTTGCACAAAAAAGGATGGAACGAACGGGCCGCGCGCTGCGTTTATTTGATATGAATACGTTGAGAATCAAGAACGCCGCCAGGCGGGCGTTATCCGTTTTTTTGCTAGGTTGCCTGCTGCTCTCCGCCTGCGCGCGAACGCCGCCTGCGCCGATCGACGTGGCGGAAAACACAATACTCCCCACTGCGGAGCAACCCGCCGGGAGCGAGATGGAGCATATAAGCCTCGTTGAGCCCAACCAAACCTACACCTACGAAATGCTCGTCGCCGACGCGGACGAGCTTGCCGCGGCGTACCCCGGGCTGATCGAGGTCACCTCCGCGGGGCAGTCCGTGGAAGGGCGCGCGCTCACGCTCCTCAAGCTGGGACGCGGGGATGTGAAGGTGCTGCTGCTTGGCGCGCACCACGCGCGCGAATATATCACCAGCGCCTTTTTGATGGAAACCGCAGACGAGTACGCCCGCGCCTATGTGCGCGGGGACGGGCAGGGCGGCGCGAACCTGTTGGATTCCGTGACGCTCTATATACTCCCCATGGTCAATCCGGACGGCGTGAATCTCGTGCAAAACGGCCCGGACGCCGCCGCGGACCCGGAGCGCGTCAAAGGCATGCGCATGCTCAAGGAAACCTACGCCGAGTGGAAGGCCAACATCAACGGCGTGGACCTCAACCGGCAGTATCCCTGCCATTGGGAGGAAAAAGCCAGCAATACGGATGTGCCCAGTTCCGAAATGTACAAGGGCACGGCGCCCGCCACCGAGCCCGAGGTGCAGGCCGTCATGCGGCTGTGCGAGGAAAACGCGTTCGCGCTCGCCGCCTCTTTCCATACAAAGGGCGAGGTCGTCTATTGGGCGGACAGCGGCACCGAGGACGCCATAGAGGCCGCCGCGCCCATCGCGCAATCCATCTCCGAGGTGACCGGCTACGCGCTCATGGAGGTTTCCGGTGATCCCGCCGTCTACGGGGCGGGCTTTGAAAACTGGTTCCGGCAAGAATATCTGAAGCCCGGCTTCTGCATCGAGCTTACGCCGGTCGGCAACGGCTCGCTGCCCCATGACGACGCGCGCTTCGACGAGCTCGTCTGGAGCCGCGCCGGCGGCCTCGCCTCCGTGCTGATGCGGCAGGCGCTGGATGTTGAGGAAAAATAAACGCATCAAGTCTGATTGATCTCCCGCTTATTCGGTATCCCGATCATCCGATTTTCGTCAGTAAAGATCATCGGAATCCGCCGGCGGAACGGCGCGGCGAGGAGAATCGCTCGCTTCCCCGATCCGCCTGTGATATACTTATTTGGTAAAAAGAACCGCGCGACGGAACCCGACGGATGTGCCGTGCGGTGCGGGAAGGCGGGGGAAACGGCATGGACGATCAGAACACGCGGGAGCGTATTTACCATGACGCGCGCGCGGCATTTCGGACTAAAGAAGTGTCGGCAGCGAGAACGGTGCGGCCGATCAACGACGGCTGGCTCTATTCGCCGGAGTACCGCGACGGGCTGGAGAGCGGCGCGGCCGACGAAACGGGCTTCGCGCCCGTGCGCCTGCCGCACACGAACAGAGAGCTTGCATACAACAACTTCGACGAGCGCGATTATCAGTTCGTGAGCTGCTATCGAAGACATCTGTATTACAGCGAGCCGCCGGACGGGTGCGTGTTCCTGCGCTTCGAGGGCGTCATGGCCGCGGCGCGCGTCTATTTCAACGGCGAATTCCTCTGCGAGCATCTCGGGGGCTATACGCCGTTTTTCTGCGAGCTGACCGGTAAAATCCGCGCGGGGGACAACGCCCTCGCGGTCGTCGTGGACTCAAGAGAGCGCGCGGACATACCGCCGTTCGGCTACGTCGTGGACTATTTGACCTACGGCGGCGTCTACCGCGAGGTTTGGCTCGAACAGACCGGCGCGGTTTTCGCGGACAAGCTTCGCGTGAAAACGCGGCGAAGCGGCGAAGGCTGGCGGGTCGAGGCGGACGTCGTGATCGACAACGCCGCGGGCGTCCGGCGGGACGCGCGCATGCGCTTCACGCTCGCGGGGACCGACGGCGTCGCGGCGCGCTTCGAGCAGCCGCTGACGCTCACGGGCGAAGCCAGGCAACAGGCGAGCGCCGCGTTCGGCGCGGAAAACGTCGCCATATGGGATCTGAACGCTCCGAACCTCTATACGCTCGGACTGGAACTAATCTGCGGGAATGATCTGCTCGACGAAACCGCGGTCCGCTTCGGCTTTCGCGAGGCGCGCTTCGCGCCCGAGGGCTTCTATCTCAACGGGGAGAAGATCAAGCTGCGCGGCCTGAACCGCCACCAGAGCTTTCCCTACGTCGGCAACGCCATGCCCAAAACCGCCCAGGCGCGCGACGCGGAACTGCTCAGGTACGATCTCGGGCTCAACTTCGTGCGGACTTCGCACTATCCGCAATCCCGCCATTTCCTTGACCGCTGCGACGAAATCGGCCTGATGGTGTTCGAGGAGCTGCCCGGCTGGCAGCACATCGGCGATGAAACGTGGAAGCAAAATGCGTTGCGCGCGCTCGAGGAGATGATCGAGCGGGACTGGAACCATCCCTCGATCGTGCTCTGGGGGACGCGCATCAACGAATCGCAGGACGACGACGGTTTTTACGCCGCGACCAACGCGCTTGCGCGGCGGCTCGACGGCACGCGCCAGACCGGCGGCGTGCGCAACTTCGAAGGCAGCCGCCTTCTCGAGGATGTTTACACATACAACGACTTCGTGCACAGCGGCCGCAACGAACCGCTCAAGAAGCCGGGGGAGGTCACAAAATCGCGCGCGCCGTACCTCGTGACCGAGCACAACGGCCATATGTTCCCGACCAAGAAGTTCGACTGCGAGCAGAAGCGCGTGGAGCACGCGCTCCGTCACCTTCGCGTGCTCGAGCGCGCGTACGGCACGCCCGGCATTTCGGGCGCGGCGGGCTGGTGCATGTGCGATTACAACACGCACAAGGATTTCGGCAGCGGCGACAGGATCTGCTATCACGGCGTGATGGATATGTTCCGCCTGCCCAAGGAGGCCGCCGCGGCCTATCGCTCGCAGCAGGACGAAATACCGGTCATGGAGGTCGCCTCCGCCATGAGCCCGGGGGAGCGCGCAGGCTCTATGCTCGAGCGCGTCTATGTTTTCACGAACTGCGATAGCGTCAGGCTCTATCGCAACGGGGAATATGTCGGCGCTTATTTTCCGGACCGCGCGGCGTTCCCGAACCTCCCGCATCCGCCCGTCGCCATCGCGGACTTCATCGGCGACCGGCTCGCGCGCAACGAGGGCCTCAATAAGCGCGACGCGGAACGCGTCAAGCGCATCTTTTCGGCGGTCGCGCGCTACGGCGACAAGTCGCTGCCGCTGCGCTATAAGCTCTCGATGGCGTACGCCATGCTCAAGCACCGCCTCCCCTATCAAAACGCGGTCGATCTGTTCACGCGCTACGTCGCGGGCTGGGGCACGGAGTCGACCGAGTATACGTTCGAGGGGTATATCGGGGACCGGCTCGTCGCGCGCGCAAAACGAGGCCCCGCGGCGTCCGCCGGGCTTCGCGTCACGCCGGACAGCCGGCTACTCATTGAAGGGGATACCTACGACGTGTGCCGCGTGGTGCTCGAGCATGTGGATACTCTTGGGAATGTCATGCCTTTTTCAAACGAAGCCGTCCGGATCGGCGTTTCCGGCGCGGGAAGGCTCATCGGCCCGGACGCGCTCGCGCTCGCGGGCGGCTCGGCCGCGTTCTGGATCAGATCCGAGGGCGCGGGCGAGATCCGCGTCACGCTCGACTCGCCGCGCTTCGGCGCGCAGGAGCTGCGGCTCGAAGCCGTTCTTGCCGCGGGGGAGTGACATAAGAAAAATGATCATAAAACAAATCCGCCCCGGAAGAAGGCTTCCGGGGCGGGTTCATCAATCGCTTCAGGCGCGGCTCCGCCGCTTGCTCGCGCCGCGAAAATCGCCCGCATGGATGCAGCGTGTGGGGCACACCTCGACGCAGCGCCCGCAGCCCGTGCATTTGTCGTAGTCGATGACGGCCAGCTCGTTCTCCATCCGGATGGCGCCCTCGGGGCATTCCTTTTCGCAGCGGCGGCAGGCGATGCAGCCGGCCGCGCACGCGCGGCGCACGGCCGCGCCCTTCTGGTGGCTGGAACAGGCGACGGCGACGCGCACCTCGTCCGGCATCGTGGCGATGATCCCCTTGGGGCAGGCGGAAACGCAAAGGCCGCAGCCCGTGCACCGGGCGGGTATCACGCGCGCGAGGCCGTCCTCGACGCGGATCGCCCCGTACGGGCAGGCCCGCGCGCAATCGCCGAAGCCGAGGCACGCGCTCGGGCAGAGCTTCTGGCCGCCGTGCAGCAACGCCGCGGCGGCGCAGGTCTCTATGCCCTGGTATTCAACCATGTCCAAAGCCGCGCGGCTGTCCCCGCCGCAGCGGACGAAGGCAACCTTCTCGACGACGTCCTCATACGCGAGCCCCAGCTTTTCGCTCAGGCGGAGCGCCGTCGCGTCGCCTCCCGGCGTGCAGAGGTTCGTCCGTACGTTTCCCTCGATCAGGGCCGCGGCGTATCCGTCGCAGCCCGCGAAGCCGCACGCGCCGCAGTTCGCGCCGGGGAGGATCTCGCGTATCTCGGGAAGGCGCTCGTCGGTTTTGACGCTCATCACCTTCGAGGCGATGACCAATATGACGGCGCACAGCACGCCTATGCCGGTCACACAAATCACGGAAATCAAAATCGGATTCATCGCGTCCTCCTTATCCGAACAGGTTCTCGATGACGCCGGTGAAGCCGAAGAAAGCCAGCGACACGATGGCGGCCGCCGTCAGCGTCAGCGGGAGTCCGGCAAACGCTTCCGGAGGGTCCGCCTCCTCCATGCGCGAGCGCACGCCGGAGAAGAGCACCATCGCGAGGAAGAAGCCCAATCCGGAGCCGAGCGCGTTGATTATGGACTGCAAAAAGCCGTATCCGGCGTCGATGTTGGATATGGTCACGCCCAGCACCGCGCAATTGGTCGTAATCAGCGGCAGATAGATGCCCAGCGCCCGATACAGCGCGGGCACGTATTTTTTAAGCGCGATTTCGACGAGCTGCACCAGAGCGGCGATCACGAGTATGAACACGATCGTCTGCAGATACCCGATCCCGAACCGCTCCAGCAGGTAGGTCTGTATCGGCCAGGTCACGGCGGTCGAAAGCATCATGACGAATATGACGGCGAGGCTCATGCCCGTGGCGCTGCTCAGTTGCTTCGAAACGCCCAGGAACGGGCAGATGCCCAGAAAACGCTGGAGAACGTAGTTGTTGACGAACACCGCGCCGACCAGGATAACGACAAGCCCTCTGTAATCGATCATGCCGCGCCACCTCCTTGGGCTTCATTCGCGTTCGGGCAGTCGGAACAGGACGGACAGGCGGCGCAGCCCGCCCGCGCCCCTTTGAGCGCCTGTCCCTTCATGATTTTGTTGACCAGGGCGATCAGGCAGCCGAACACGAAGAAGCCGCCGGGCGCCATGGTGAGTATCGATATGGGATTGTCGGCGAGCACGGGAATCTCCATGCCGAACCATGTCCCGCTGCCGAACACCTCGCGGAGGGAGGCCATGACCAGCAGCGTCAGCGTGAAGCCGAGCCCCATGCCGATCGCGTCGAGCGCGCTGTCGACGACCCCGTTTTTGTTGGCGTACATTTCGGCGCGCCCGAGTATGATGCAGTTGACGACGATCAGCGGCAGATAGATGCCCAGCGCCTTATAGAGTTCGTACGCGTACGCTTCGACGATCATCTCGGTCATCGTCACGAAACCCGCGATCAGTATGACGTAGCAGGGTATGCGCACCTTGTCCGGTATGACGTTGCGCAGCGCGGAAATGGCCATGTTGGAGCCGAGCAGCACGAGCGTCGCGGCGATGCCCATGCCCAGCGCGCTGGACGCCTGCGTGGAGATCGCCAGCGACGGGCAGGTGCCCAGCACCAGCACGAGCACGGGGTTCTCCTTCAATATGCCGTTCAACAGGGTTTTAAGTCTTGCGTTCACCGGCCTGCCTCCTTTGCTGCTTCATACGCTTCGAATACGTCCCGGATGGCCTTTTCATACGCTTCGGATGAAACCGTCGCGCGCGATATGGCCTCCACGCCCTCGAGGCTCGCGTCCTTGCCCGCATACTGGCCGCGGTATTCCTCCTCGGCGGTTTTGGAGCCGACCCCTTCGGTTTCGGAATGGGAGAGCGTCATGCATGCGGTGATCCTCCCGTCCGGCCCGATGCCGCAGATGATCTGCATATCCCCGCCGTAGCCGCGGCCCACCACGTTGAAAACGTAGCCCGCGCCGTTCTTTGCGCGGTAAGCCGCGCTTACGGTTTCGGGCATGCCGGGAACTTCGATCTGCTCGAATGCGTCTGCTTCGGGCATGACGGCGAGGCGGATCTCGTCCGAGCGTTTCGCCGCGGCTTCGTCGATCACCGGCTTCGTCAGGCTGTTGGTGAAGGCGAGCGCCGCCGACACGACAAGGCAGATGAGCGTCAGCACGACGATGGGTTTCACGATATCCCGTCTGTTCCCGTTCATGCGGCTTTACCTCCGATGGGCTTGCGTACAAACCCTCTGTCGATGTAGGGCGTCGCGATGTTCATCAGCAGTATCGCGAAGGAAACGCCCTCCGGATAGCTTCCGTAGAATCGGATGAGCGCGGTGATGAGCCCGCAGCCCGCGCCGAAGACGAGCTTGCCGGTTTTCGTTATGGGCGTGGTGGAATAATCCGTCGCCATAAAGATCGCGCCTAAAAGAAGCCCGCCGGAGAGCAGTTGATACGGCGCGTCGTAACCGAGCGCCAGCGAGAGCGCGAGCACGACGCCGATGAAGGCCGCGGGCGCGTGCCAGGAAATGATCCGCCGCGCGAGCAGGTAAACTCCGCCAAGGATGAGCGCGACGGCGCTGGTCTCCCCGATGCAGCCCGCGCGAAGGCCGAGCAGCATGTCGGGCAGCGAGGGAAGCGTCGCGCCGGCAGCCCCGGAGGAGAGCGCGGCCAGCGGGGTCGCGGAGGATATGCCGTCCACGACGGAGGTCGCGGCGGACATGCCGTCCGCGGTCGCGGAGGACACGGCGTTGACCGCGGGGAACAGCCCTTCCGGGAAAGTCCACGCGGACATCGTGCCGGAAAACGCCAGGAACATCACGATGCGGGCCGTGACGGCTGGGTTGGCGAAATTGCGGCCGATGCCGCCGAAGAGCTGCTTGATTACGATGATGGCGACTACGCTGCCGAGCGCCGCCTGCCAGAGCGGGATGCCCGCGGGCAGGCTGAAGGCGAGCAGCATGCCCGTGACGCAGGCGGAAAGGTCGCCTATGGTGGAGGGGCGCTTGAGCGCCTTTTCAAACAGCCACTCCGAGAGCACGCACGAGGCGACGCAGACGGCGGTGACGAGCGCCGCGCGATACCCGAAAATCAGCACGGATGCGATGAGCGCGGGAAGCAGGGCGATGAGGACGTCGCGCATGATCGTGGCCGTGCTGCTCCCTTCGTGGATGTGGGGCGATACGGAAACGTTGAGTCGGTTCATGTCCGGCTTGCCTCCTTTTCGGCGGCTTTTTTCTCGTCGCGGTATTTTTTAAGCAGCGGCTTGCTCAATTTCATCACCTGCACGAGGCGGCGGTGCGCCGGGCACACGTAGGCGCAGTTGCCGCACTCGATGCACAAATTGACCTTATGCTTCTCGAGCAGCTCCGCGCGCCCGAGCTGGTAGGCGATTTCGATCTGCACGGGCGAGAGGTCCATGGGGCAGATCTCCACGCAGCGGCCGCAGCGGATGCATGCCGTCTGCGCGGGAAGCTCGGCGTCCCGTTCGGCGAAGGCGAGCACGGCGTTGACGTTCTTCATGACCGGCGCGTCCAGGTCCGCGACCGCGACGCCCGTCATCGGCCCGCCGAAGAGAACCTTCTTCGGCTCGGATACGAATCCGCCGCAGAAATCGAACAGGGCGCTTACGGGCGTGCCGATGGGCGAAATGACGTTGCGCGGCTCGCGCACGGCGGGCCCGTCCACCGTGACGCACTTTTCCACGAGCGGAACGCCCGTTTTGATATAGCGCGCGAGTACGGCGAGCGTCGTGCAGTTGAGCACGAGCACGCCCGCGTCTATGGGCAGCTTATCCTCCGGCACGACGCGCCCTGTCGTCGCGTGGATCAGCATTTTTTCACCGCCCTGGGGATAGCGCGTGCGCAGCGCCGCGACCTCGACGCCGCTTTCGGTTTCGCATCTCCCGCGAAAGCTCTCCACGCACTCGGGCTTGTTGTCCTCGATGCCGATGATGATCCGCGCGCGGGGGAAGTACCGCTTGATCAGAAGGACGCCCTCCCAGACCATATCCCCGTCGTCGAGCATGGTGCGCATGTCGGATGTGACGTACGGCTCGCATTCCGCGCCGTTTATGAGGACGTATTCGCAGCGGTTCGCATCTTTGATCGAAAGCTTCACGGCGGTGGGGAAGCCCGCCCCGCCGAGGCCGACCACGCCGCTTTCGCGCACAGCCTCGAGAAAACCCTCAAAGCTCGTCACGGAGGGCGGCGTGATGCCGGGAAGCGGCGTCTGCTTCCCGTCCGTCTCGATGACGACGGCCTCCGCCGTCTGCCCGGACGCAAGGCGCGCGGTGCCGACGCTTTTCACCGTGCCGGACACGCCCGAATAGACGGGGGAGGACACGAAGCCTCCGGCGTCCGCGATGCGCTGGTATACCTTCACCTCGTCCCCGGCCTTGACGATGGGCTTCGCCGGCGCGCCGATGTGCATGAGCATGGGGATCGTCACGACGGGCGGCGTCGGGATGCGCGCGGGAGGGCTGTACGCCGTGTGTTTGTTGTGGGTCAGTTTCAGCCTGGCCAAGCGTTTCAATGGTTCTTGTCCTCCGTTCTTTGTGAAATAAAGCTACCCGAAGCTGTAAGGGCATTCTTTTTAAAGAAGCCGATTTTGCCAATATGAAGCAGCGCGTACTGCGCGCACAGGCCGGTGAAGAGGCCTGTGACGAGCCCGGACGCGACGAGCGCCGGGAGATACGCGAAAACCGCCGCGGAGCTCGTCGCCGCGGCGGCGGCGAGCTGGCCGATGTTGTGCAGCACGGCCGAGATCATGCTCACGACAAAAACCTGGTTTCGCGGGAAGCGGCGGTAGACGCACGCGCCGAACGCGAACGAGAGGAAGCCCCCCGCCGCGCTGTAGAGCATGGAAAACGCCTGGCCGGTCAGCAGGCCCCCGAGCAGGATGCGCGCGACGAGCACGGGCGCGGCCACGCCCGGTCCCGCGAAAAAAAGCGCGAACAGCGTGACGGCGTTGGAAAGCCCCGGCTTGATTCCGGGCAACGGGAGAAGCGGCGGTATCTGCGCCTCGACGATATAGACCGCGAGCGCGAGCGCCGTCAAAAGGGATGCCGTTGTAACCTTCCTCGCGTTCATGGCCCCTCCCTGCTCAGTTTCCGGGGACCGCGCCGCTGACGGCGTCGTATCCCGCGTCGGGTTCGGACAGGTATCGTATCACCACGCGGTTGGGCACGCATACGATCGGCAGATTGCCTGTGAGCGCACCCTGCGCGACGCAGATTTGGTCCGGGCAGTCGGAGGACAGCATGCGGATCTCTCCGGCTTCCACGCGCACGACGCACCCGTCCGCCAGCGCGATGTCGTACGGCTCCGCGGCCAAAGCGAGGTCTACGCAGCGCACGAGCCTGCCGTCCTGGTAGACGCCGACCAGGGAATCCGCCGGACGCCTGTGGGAAACATACCACGCCGCCGCGCACGAAACCAGCAGCAGCGCCGCGAAAAGAGCGATCCACGCGCGCGTTTTCATCGAACGACCTCGAAGTCGCGCTCGGATGAAAACGCCTCCGCGATGCCCGAAGTGACGAGTACGCGCCCGTCGTCCGTCACCAAAACGGCGTCGAACAGCTCCAAATGCGCGCGCCAGAACGCGAGCGCCTTTTCCTCGCCCATTACGTACAGCGCGGTGGAAAGCCCGTCGGCCAGTATGCCGCTTTCGCAGATTATGGTCACGGAGATCAGCCCGTTTCGGGCGGGCAGCCCCGTCGCGGGGTCGAGTATATGATGGTAGCTTTTGCCGTCCAGCTCGAAACAACGTTCGTACCCGCCCGAGGTCACCACGGCTGTGTCCGTAACGCGCACGATGCCCGAAAACGCGTTTTCGTCGAGGGGATCGCGTATGGCGACGCGCCAGGGCATTCCGTCCGGCTTGCTGCCCAGCGCTACGATGTTGCCGCCCAGCGAGATGAGGGCGGATGCCACGCCGTTATCGGCGAGCGTCTCGGCCGCGCGGTCCGAGGCGTAGCCTTTGGCGATGCCGCCGAGGTCGATCCCCATGCCGGGTTCCGGCAGGGTAAGCGCGTCGCCTTCGAGCGCGAGCCTGTCGCTGCCGACAAGCCCGGCGAGGCGCGCGCGCTCCTCATCCGAAGGGAGGCGGTATTCGTCGGAGTAAAAGCCCCACGCGTCCATGAGCGGGTAAACGGTAATGTCGAATGCGCCGCCCGTGAGCTCATACAGCGCGAGCGATTCGCGCACTAGCGCCGCCGTATCCCCGGAAAGCTCCGCAAAGCCGTCGCGGTTGGCCCGGTAGATCTCGCTTTCGGGATCGGATATGGAAAGCAGCCTGTCCAGCCGGATGATTTCGGCCTGCGCGGCGTGCAAAGCCGTCCCGGCATTCTTTCCGTAGGCCGTCAATTCCATAACCGTATCCATTGTGAAAAATTCGACAGACTGACTTTTGGGCGATTTGGCTTCGCAGCCGCAAAGCGGCGCAAGAATTGCGAAGATCAACAGGATTGCCGATATGCGGGTCCACATTGAGAATCTGTACGCGGTTACTCTCATCATCAATCCTTGACGGTCCCGAAACGCACTGCCGTGCGGCCGATCCCGTCGCGCCGATTCAACCGTATGGTTCTCTTTCCTGTTTCATTGGCCGAATGCCGGTTCAAAAAGTATTTCTACATACAAGTATACCATAAATCAAACAAAAATCCACCGGAAAATAATCGGCGGCGGAAGACCGAAACGGATCTATTGCCGGATACCGTTCGCGGCTCGACCGGCGAAACGATTTCACCGTCGCGTCGATCCGATAAAAGCCTTTACAAATACAACCGCAGGTTGTATTATCTTTATGAGGTGAACGCCATGCTTTCGGAAAGGCTCAAACAATTGAGGCTGCGGCACAATCTCACGCAGGGGCGGCTCGCCGCCCGCTTCGGCGTGACGCAGCAGGCGATCGCAAAGTGGGAGGCGGGGCGCGCGCTGCCTGAGCCCGCGACGATTTCCCGCATCGCGGGCTTTTTCGGCGTCACGACGGATTATCTGCTCGGCAGGCAGGATTCCCTCGCCGCGCCCGGGCCGGTTTCAAGCGTGCGGATCATCGGCGCCGTGCGCGCCGGGTACGACGCGTTCGCTTTTGAGGAGGATCTGGGCAGCGCGGCAGCGGATGTGAGGGACGCGGAAGCGTATCGCTACCTGATTGTGAAGGGCGACTCGATGGCCCCGTACATCCGCGAGGGGGATCTCGCGCTCGTCCGGCTTCAGTCCGAATTGAAAAACGGGGATCTCGGCGTGGTCGTTTACGGGGAGGGCGAGGCCACGCTGAAGCGGTATTATTGTTCAAACGGGGCGGTTACGCTCGTTCCGTTCAACGACGCGTATGAGAGCGTGACGCTGCGGGGAAGCGAATTGGAGCGGTTCATGATCTTCGGCAAGGTCGTGGAAACCAGCACGAAGTGGTGACGGGGGCAGCTTCATGGACTTGATGGAAAAACTCACGATCCTGACCAACGGCGCCAAATATGACGCGGCCTGCACCTCCTCCGGCGCGGACCGGCCGGGGAAGACCGTCGCGGCGGGCTGCTGCCACGCGTTTTCCGCCGACGGCAGGTGCGTCACGCTGTTGAAGGTTCTTTTGACGAACCATTGCATTTTCGACTGCAAATATTGCGTGAACCGTTCGAGCAACGACTGCCGCCGCACGGCCTTCACGCCGGAGGAGCTCGCGGGGCTTACGATCGAATTCTACCGGCGCAACTACATCGAAGGGCTGTTCCTCTCGAGCGGCGTGATGCGCAGCCCGGATTATACCATGGAACAGATGATACAGGCGCTGCACCTGCTGCGCTACCGATACGATTTCTGGGGCTATATCCACGCGAAAACCATCCCCGGCGCGTCGCCGGAGCTTGTGCGCCGCCTCGGCCTTCTGGCCGACCGGGTCAGCGTCAACATCGAGCTGCCCAGCGAAGAGAGCCTTCGCCTGCTCGCTCCGCACAAAAAGCGGGAGGCCATACTCGCGCCCATGAAGCAGATCTGCCTCGCGGCCGGGGAGAGCCGGCAGGAGATGGCCGTTTACAAAAAAGCGCCGCAGTTCGCTCCGGCCGGGCAGGCGACGCAGATGATCATCGGCGCGAGCCCGGATACGGATTATCAGATCATCCGGCTCGCCGCCGCGCTGTACGGCAAGTACGCGCTCAAGCGCGTGTTTTACTCGGCCTATATCCCCGCGGTTGCGGATTCCCTCCTGCCCGCGCTCGACTTCAAGCCGCCCCTGCTGCGCGAGCACCGCCTCTATCAGGCGGATTTTCTCATGCGCCAGTACGGCTTTGGCGCGGAGGAAATCCTAAGCGAGGATATGCCCAGCCTGAACCCTTATCTCGACCCGAAGTGCAATTGGGCGGTCAACCATATGCAGGAGTTCCCCGTGGATGTGAACGCCGCGGCGCTCGAAACGCTGCTTCGCGTGCCCGGCATAGGCCCCACGAGCGCGCGGCGCATCGTGGTCGCGCGAAGGCACGGGCGCCTGGGGCTTGCCGAGCTCAAGCGCATGGGGGTGGTGCTCAAACGGGCGCAGTATTTCATTCGGGCGTCGGACTGGCCCTCGGGCGCGCGGTTCGATAAGCACACGACTGTCCGGGCGCTCGTCGACCCGAACGTCTTTTCCTTCGGCACGGAGCAATTGTCCCTCTTTCCGGGCGCGTCGTCCCTCAGGCAGCTGCCGGAGGCGGGGGAAGCGCGCAGCGTGGCCGAAGCCGTGGAGGAAACGGTATTATGCCTGGCTTCAAACCTTTAGCGCTCCCCGCCAACGTCGTTTATACCTACGACGGCAGCTTCGAGGGCTTTTTGTGCTGCGTGTTCGAGAGCGTTTACTCCGGCGAGCTTCCGCTCGAGATCCTGCGCGAAGAGGATGCGCAGCCGACGCTCATTCAGTCGCGCTCCGTCGCCACGGACCCCGTGCGGGCGGAGCGGGTGCGCGCCTCGATCCGTTCGAAAATCTCCGAGCGCGCGCTCGAACTCGTGACGACGGCGTTTTGCTCCTGCCTTGCCCAAAAGGAACTGCGCATGCTGGAATTCCTTCTGCGGGGCTATCGGGAGGGCGCGAAGCTGTGCTTCATGATGGGGGACGATGTGACGGCGACGCTTTTGCGCGCGGAAAAACACCTGCTGGGCGAGGCGCATCTGCTCAAGGGCTTCGTCCGTTTCGCGGATGTCGGCGGCGCGCTGGTCGCGACGATCAGCCCGAAAAACTACGCGCTGCCGTTTATCGCGCGGCATTTCGTGCTGCGGTACCGGCAGGAGAGGTTCATGATCTTCGATAAAACCAACGGGGCGGCGCTCGTTTACCAGGACTGCAAAGCCGAGATCCTCCGGGTCGAGCGCGTGGAGCTTCCTGAAATCTCCGAAAGCGAAGCGCAGTATCAGGCGCTGTGGAAGCGGTTTTACGACACCGTGTCGATCGAGAGCCGGGAAAACCCGCGCTGCAGGATGACCCATATGCCCAAGCGTTATTGGGAAAACATGTCGGAGGTGTGCGGGCTGCTCCGCCCAAAGGCGGAATAAGCCCCGCGCGGCGGAAGATCGGCGCGTCGCCGCGCTTCGCGCAAAAACCGGCTCTCCCCGGAATTACTGAAATTTTACTCGCAAATCCACGCCGCGCCCAACACGCCTTTGCCCAGATGCACGCCGAGCACGGGCCCGAGCCTGTAGAGGCCTATGTCCAGCGCGGGAAAACTTTCCTTGAGGCTCTTTCGCAGCGGCTCCGCTTCGGCGGGGTCGCTCATGTAATGCACGAGTATTTCCTTCGCGTCGGGCGGCACTTTGTCGGCAAGCTCGCGCACGCGCCCCGCGGCGCCCCGCGCAAGCCCGCGCGCCACCACCGTTCCGCGCACGCAAAGGAGTATGGGGCGTATGTTGAGCACCGTGCCTATGGATTGCGGCACGAGCCCGAGCCTGCCGCTGCGCCGCAGGGCCGCCATATCGTCCACGGAAAAGGCGATGCCCGCGCGCTCGCGGAGCGCCTCGAGCCTTTCGGCCGCCTGCCGAAGCGGCATCCCGCGCGCGGCGAGCGCATGCGCGCGCTTGGTCAAAAGCCACAGCCCGCCCGCGGTCGTGAGCGAATCCACGACGGCGATCCTCTCGGCATCCACCTCGCGCGCGGCGATGCACGCGCTGCTGTACGTGCCGCTGAGCCGCGAGGAGAGCACGACGCAGAGCACCTCGAAGCCGCCCCGGATCAGCTCGCGGAACACGGGGATGAACGCCGCGGCGCTCGCCTGCGAGGTCTTGCCCGCGGCGGGGTTTGAAAAAATGCGCCGTTCAAAATCCCCGTTGCGGTCGCTGTAGCTCTCGCGGTAGGTCTGTCCGCCCGCGCTGTAGCTGTTAGGCACGATGCGTATGCCGTAGGCCTCGGCCTCGTTTTTGGGGATGCATACGGTGCTGTCCGTCACGATCGCGATCATGCTTTTACCACCCCGAACTTTCTGAATCTCTCGTATCGAAGCGCGGCAAGAGCGCGGGCGTCCGCCGCGCCGAGCGCGCGCAGGGTTTCGGCGAGGTCCCGCTTCAGGAGCGCGTAGAGCGGCGCGAAATCCTCCCCGGTTTCGGGGAGGACCCGCTCGACGACGCCGAGCGCGAGAAGGTCCCCGGCGGTCAGCTTGAGGCATTCCGCGGCCTCGGCGGTCCTGGAGGCGTCCTTCCAGAGTATGCTCGCGCAGCCCTCGGGCGAGATTACGGAATAAACCGCGTTCTGAAGCATCCACACCTCGTCGGCCACGGCAAGCGCGAGCGCGCCTCCGCTGCCGCCCTCGCCGATGAGCACCGAAATGACGGGCGTTTCGAGGCCCATGCACTCCATGAGGATTTCCGCGATCGCCTGCCCCTGCCCGCGCTCCTCCGCGCCGATGCCGCAATACGCGCCCGCGGTATCCACGAAGCAGACGACGGGACGGCGGAACTTCTCTGCGAGTTTCATCTGCCGAAGCGCCTTTCGGTAGCCCTCGGGATGCGCCGAGCCGAAGTTCCGCTCGAGCTTCTCTTTCGTGGTGTGCCCCTTCTCGAGCGCGATCACGGTGACGGGGAGCCCATCGAGGCGCGCGACGCCCGCGACGACGGCCCTGTCGTCCCCGAAGCGCCGGTCCCCGTGCAGCTCGAAGAAATCCTCGAATATGTTGCGTATGAAATCCAGCCCCGTCGGCCTTCCGGAGGCGCGCGCCGCCCTGACGCTCTCGATCGCGCTCATACTGCGGCCTCCCCGCCGTGCAGCCTCAGGAGCAGCGACAGCGTTTGTTTCATTTCCCGGCGCCCCACGATGGCGTCGACGAAGCCCTTTTCGAGCAGGAATTCCGCGCGCTGGAAGCGCTCCGGCAGCTTCTGGCGCATGGTCTGCTCGATCACGCGCGGGCCCGCGAAGCCGACGAGCGCGCCGGGCTCCGCGAGCGTGATGTCGCCCTGCATCGCAAAGCTCGCCGTCACGCCGCCCGTCGTGGGGTCGGTGAGCACGCAGATGTATAAAAGACCCGCGTCGCCGTGCCGCCTGACCGCGCCGCTGGTCTTTGCCATCTGCATCAGGGAGAGTATGCCCTCCTGCATGCGCGCGCCGCCGGATACCGTAAAGCCGACGACGGGCAGGCGGTTCAGCGTCGCCTGCTCGAAGAGCAGCGTCACCTTTTCGCCGAGGGCCGCGCCCATGGAGCCCAGCATGAACTCCGGTTCCATGGCGAAGATCGCCATCGGAACGCCGCCGAGGCGCGCCGTGCCGCAGACGACGGCTTCGGGCTCGCCGCTGCGCGCGCGCGCCTGCGCGAGCTTGTTTTCATAATCCGGAAAGCGCAGCGGATCGCCGGACACAACGCCGGAAAACAGTTCCTCGAACGAATCCGCGTCGCAGACGCTGTCGAGCCTTTCGCGCGCGCCCATGCGGAAATACGCACCGCAGCGCGGGCATATCCTGCCGTTGGCCGCGAGGTCGCCGAGAAAGAGCGCCGTTCTGCACGCGGGGCACTTGACGCAGACTTCGCCGGACGCCCCGGGCTTCTTCGCGGTCGCCTCGAAAGGGCTGGCTTCCAGCGTGTTTTTCGGTTTTTTGAAAATGCCTTTTCCGAGCATGGCTTATCCTCGCTTGGTCATAAAATCGGTCGTATAGCTGCCCGAGCAAAACCGCTCGTCGGAGAGGATCTCCATTTGCAGCTCGCCGTTGTGGGCCACGCCCTCGATGACAAGCTCGCACAGCGCCGCCTGCATCTTGCGAAGGGCCTCCTCGCGCGTTTTCGCGTGCACGATCAGCTTGGCGATCATGGAATCGTAATAGGGCGGCACGACGTAGTCCTGATACAGCGCGGTGTCCATCCTGACCCACGGCCCGCCCGGCACGTGCAGCAGGGTCACGCGGCCGCCGGACGGGCAAAAGCCGAGCGCGGGGTTTTCGGCGTTGATGCGGCACTCGATGGCGCAGCCCTGCAGCGCGATGTCCTCCTGCGAGAACGACAGGGGAAGGCCCGCGGCCACGCGTATCTGCCACTTGACGAGGTCGACGCCCGTGACCATCTCGGTGACCGGGTGCTCCACCTGCAACCGCGTGTTCATTTCCATGAAATAGAAGCTGCCGTCCCGGTCGAGCAGGAACTCTATGGTGCCCGCGTTCGCGTATCCCACGGCCTTTGCCGCGCGGGCGCAGACCTCCGTCAGGCGGCTGCGAAGCTCCGGCGTCACGGCGGGGGAGGGGCTTTCCTCGACGAGCTTCTGGTTTCTGCGCTGCACCGAGCATTCGCGCTCGCCCAGGCACACGACATTGCCGTGATGGTCGCACAGAAGCTGCACCTCGATGTGCTTGACGGGGTTCAGATATTTTTCGATGTAAACCGCGCCGTCGCCGAACGCGCTTTGCGCCTCCGCGCAGGCCGCGTGATAGGCGTGTTCGAGCTCCGCTTCGGATTCGACGAGGCGTATGCCGCGCCCGCCGCCGCCCGCGCGCGCCTTGACGAGCAGCGGGTAGCCGACCTCCCGCGCCGCCTCCCGCGCCGCCTCCGGCGTGGGGACGACGGAGCTTCCGGGTATGACGGGCACGCCCGCGTCGCGCATCGCGCGCCGCGCTTCGTTCTTGTCGCCCATGCGGGCGAGCACCTCGGCCGAGGGGCCTATGAACGCCACGCCGCATTCGCGGCAGAGCCCGGCGAAGCGCGCGTTCTCGGCGAGCAGGCCGTAGCCCGGGTGGATGGCCTCGGCGCCCGTCACGGTCGCGGCGCAAAGTATGGCGGACATATTGAGGTAACTGTCCTTCGCCCTCGCGGGGCCGATGCAGATGCTCTCGTCCGCGAGGCTCACATGCAGCGCGTCGCGGTCGGCCTCCGAGTGGACGACGACCGTCTTGATGCCGAGCTCGCGGCAGGCTCGCTGGATCCGCAGCGCGATCTCGCCCCGGTTGGCGATGAGGATCTTGCCGAACAGCTGGTTTGGCGTCTTGGCGACGACCGGCGACGAGGGAGCGCGCAACGCCATCGCGGTCAGCCCCGGAAGCCGGCGTGCGGCGGTCGCCGCGGCTTACCCGGGGCGGCGAGCCCGCGGCGGCGGCTTCG
>ERZ795058.1409-NODE-1409-length-32149-cov-16.519630_pt1 | contig 32149 bp, 23 predicted proteins | sample MGYA00375142_ERZ795058 | MGnify/ENA primary metagenome ERZ795058 (study PRJEB30187, sample SAMN05720210) | activated sludge metagenome | isolation source: anaerobic digester from wastewater treatment plant | place: Japan | collected 2015-04-20 ... | reverse complement strand
CGTCCGGTGGTGTGGGAGGGGCACGGGGCGCAATCCCCGTGTCTCCACCCGATCCGGTGCTTCGCGAGCCCGGTAAAAGATTTGCGGCGGCAAGCGGTATTCCGTGCGACGCCGCTTTTTGGGCATGAGTGCGGTGACAGGGTGGTGTACAAAAGCGATGCCGCGAGACACACTTCGTCCAATACACTTCGTCCCTACACTTCGTCGTTTACACTTCGTCGAAACATTTCGTCGCTGGCGTAATCGACTAAGTGTGGGTGACTAAGTGTGGGTGACTAAGTGTGGCGATTAAGTGTGTCTCCGCGCACAGCGCGGCTCTTGTTACCGCACTCCAGATTTCGCCGCCACGCCGCGCACGGCACAACAATCAATCATGTCAAAAAATGAAACCGTGGAACACGGGCAAGATGCCCGTGCCACACCCCTTTTGCAAGACACGTTGTTGCGGGCGAGGACGCCCGCGCTCCCGGCTCTCTGCTCTCCTTTTCACCAGAAACGCGCGATCTTCGCCCCTCCTGTCACTAATCGATTATACGAGCCGCTCTTTTTATGCGTGAAGGTGGTCCCCGATGTGTGATATGTTTAGGCCAACTCGGAGTGAGGTTCTTGCAAAACCCTTGCCTGTAGTTGTGGCACGGGCATCTTGCCCGTGCTTCATGGGCGGGACGCCCATGCCACGAGGGGTTTTGCAAAAGCCTCGGAGTGTTTGAACATGCGTGCTTGTAAAACGATCTGCCTTTTCCTGTTGGGTGCCTGGGTTTGCGCCATTCCTCTGGATGTTTGGAGCAAAAGCAAAGACAAGGAGCCCAAAGTCACTGAGTTGCTTCAACCGGCCAACGATATGATGTCAGAGGCCTCGGCTGCGTATATCGATGGCAAAGCCAAGGAGGCCATCGAGGGGTACCGCAAGGCGCTCGCCGAACTGGTGCGCCTGGAGCGCGAGAACCCCGCGCGTGCCACCAGTTCTGAGTTCGCGCCGGTCCATTTCCGTAAGGCACTGTGCGAGACTGAAATCGACCGTATCATGCTTGAAGAGATGAACGCCACGGCTCGGACCGTGGCCGTCACCGACACGTCAACACTAGCGGCCAAGCGCGCGGCCCGTAAGAAGGAGGCCGAAACCAACAACCTGCCGGAAGTGGCGGTTAAGCTGGCTCCTAAAAAAGGCGAAGTGCCTGAGCCTGCGTCCGACGCGACTGCCGACGGAAAAAAGGGGACGGAGAAACCAATCAACATCCGCAACGAGTTGGAGTGGGCCAAGGACATGTTGTCTGTCGACCGTTTCGATGAGGTCGAGGCCTCGTTGATCAAAGTGTTGAAGCAGGATCCCGAAAATGTCGATGCCCGCCTGTTGATGGCGCTGTCGAATGTGCAGCAAGGTAAGCACCGCGACGCTCTGGTGGTCTTGGATGACCTGTTGCAGGATGTGCCGGACGACGAATCGGTTTTGCTATTGGCTGCGGGCTGTTATGCGGCATCCGGTGGCTACTCCCGAGCCATGACCACGCTGGACAAAGCGCTTACGGTCAATCCGAAACGCCCGGACGGCTATCTCAACATGGCGTGGCTGTTGTTGGAAATGACGCCCGGTAAGCTCGACGAGCCCGAAATGTACTATCGCCAGGCCGTGAAACTCGGAGGTGCGCGTGACCGCGACCTCGAACGCCGGCTGGGCATCCGTTCCGAGTAGGCGTTCTCTGTCGGAAGGGGTTGGGTTCTTGGACATGAAAACCCCCATCATTGCTTTTTTAATCGGGATCGAGGCGCTTGCTGTTGTCGCGGCGATGGATCCTTTGGACATGCGCTGGACGTTCGGCGCACATGAGCCGATTACGATGTACCGGCGCAAGGGCGTAAAAACGACCGGTGGCATTGAGGGCAGTTCGAAGTGGACCGATGAGTGGCTCAACTGGTTCGACACGGAGTCGCCGAAGCTGATGAAGGAACTTGGACTCAACTGGTGCCATGCGCGCTTCTACAAGGGCATGGGCTGGGAGTTCGAAAAGAAGGACTATCCGAATGTCCGTCGGTTCGTCGACGCGGCCCACGCAAACGGCGTGCATGTTCTCGCCTACATACAGTTCATGACGCTCTACTACGAGAACATGCTTGCGGAGATCCCTGAACTGACGACCTGGGCGGCGAAGGATTACGAAGGTCGTTTCCGCTGTTATCATGGCAACAGCTACTATCGTTGGCTGCCGTGTATCTCGTGCGACGAATGGGTCGATTATCTCATTCCGATCATGAAGTTCGCGGTGACGGAGGGCGGGTTCGATGGCGTCATGTTCGATAATGCAACGAGCAAGATCTGCTACTGTGAACGCTGTAAACGGAAGTTCCGTGAACATCTCGCGAAGTTGCCCGATCTGGAGCAACGCTTCGGGTTCACGGACATGCGGTTCGTCCAACCCCCACCGGAGAGCGTACTCAAGGGCGAGATCAAGGACGCATTGGCGCAGGAACTGATCTTCTGGCGCAGTCGGATGATAAGTGACATCTTCGCGAAGTTCCATCGTGAACTCAAGAAGGCGAATCCCAACGCCATCCTTTCCGCCAATGTTTTCGAGCCGCGCTGTGCGGATCGGATGCGCACGGAGTGCGTGGACATACCGCAGATGATCGCCAATCTCGACTTCATGGTCGCCCAAAGCGGAAACTATCCTGCATACGATGCGGCGAACGATCGGTTGCGTACCCGTTTCCGTCTTCTCAAGACTCTCCGAACGCTCGGCATGCCCAACGTCGCTCTGTGTGATAACGATTCGAACATGACGCCTGAGCAGGAGAAGTATTACCTGTTGCCGCTGCTTGAAGACGTCCTGCTCGGCGGCGTACCGACAGACCGGACCGTGGTCTCGCCCGGTGCGGATTGCTTCTACGACAAGCACAAGCTCGAACGCCGCCGCCCGTTGCTTGGCCTGTTTAATACGTTCGTGCGTAACGAGCGCGGCATGCTCGCGTCCCGGCCTTACGAGCCCGTGAAGTTGCTCTTCCCCGTCCAGTCGACGATCCTCTCTGATCGTTGCCACCGCGGCCTCGGTGTTGCCGAAGAGATCTGTCTGCGTCGCCATGTCCCGTTTGGCTACATCATTTCAAATCCGGATGCGCTGATCATTCCTGAAGATACGGAGGTGCTTGTCGTCTCCGATCAAACATGCCTGTCCGAGGCGCAGTGCGATAGCCTCGTCATCTGGGCGAAAAAGGGCGGTAAGTTGGTCGTGACGGGAGACTCCGGTCGTTGCGACGAACTGAATCGCCAGTATCAGACCAATCCCCTCAAGCCGCGTCTTGCGGGCTTGGCCAATGTTGTCTGGCGTGATGCGTCCGACACATTCTCGGGTAGATTCAGCATCTCTTGGGCGCACAATATTTCGGCGCCGCCAGACAATGGGGATCGGTTGGTGGCGGATCTCGCGAAGGTCGGGTTCAGGATGCCGTATGAGCTTCGGAACGTCCCCCCGTGGGTCTTGACCGAGGTAAAGCGGACCCAGGACGGTTACGCGGTCAACTGCCTGAATTTCAATCCCTCCACGCCGTTGCCGGAGATCGAGGTGCTTGCCCCCGGGCGTGTCGTCCGAAAGCCGACGGCCATCGAGGAGGACACCGCCTCCCGGTCGCTCTATTGGCTCTTCGAGGTAGCCGACCAGTGACAGGAGGGATGCGCGTCGGGCGCGTGCCATTGCGACGCCGCTTTTCAAGCATGACGGCGGCAGGGCGATGCGCAAAAGCGGTGCCGCGGGCCACGCACAGTAGCGTGGCTCTTGTCACCGCACTTCAGGTTTTCCGCATCCCTCATGAGCAGCGTTCCAAGCCGCTAGGCTCCGCGCCGGAGAAACGCTCAACGTTCAACTTTCAAGTGGTGCGGCTCGTGGGGACACTCGCCAAGAAAATCGTCCATCTGCGGATGACCTGAAACCACAGAACGGCGTTGAATTCGGGATGCATCTAGGGTAAACACAAAGTGCGAGAGCCTACATCCTTGCGTTTTTTCGTCTCGATGACCTCTTTTCTGTCGGTCGGATTGTGATACGATATGACTGATGTCGGTATTGTGAGAATAGGGAGTATCAACTAATAGTAAGGAAGACAGATGATGATGACAAATAGACGTGAGTTTCTACAGGGAACAGCTTGGACGGCGCTTGCGGCGGTTGCTGCGGGTTGTCGCATTAACAAAGTGTGCTGCAGCGGCGGCGCACCGATGGCGGGATTCCGGGTGGAACCGATCAAGAACGTGCGCATCGGATTCGTGGGTGTCGGAAGCCGGGGCACGTCCGCTTTCCGGCGGCTTTCGCAGTTTCCCGGCGTGACAATCGCCGCGTTCTGCGACATCGACCCCGTGCGCATGGACGTCTGCCGTACGTTCCTGAAGGATAAGAAGCTGCCGCCCGCACGGGAGTTCTTCGGTCCCGTGGCCTACCGCGACCTCTGCCAATGGGACGGCTGTGATGTTGTCTACGCTTGTACGCCGTGGAAATTGCACGAGCCCGTCGGCATCGCGGCGATGGAGTGCGGTAAGCACTCGTTGCTCGAAGTGCCCGCCACCATGACCATCGACGGTTGCTGGAATCTCGTCGAGACCAGCGAGCGTACGCGCCGCCACTGCATGATGCTTGAGAACTGCTGCTACGGCGAGACCGAGATGCTCGCGCTCAACATGTGCCGCCTCGGTCTCTTCGGTACACCCGTCTACGGCGAGGCAGGCTATCTCCATTCGGGGTCTACCAACAAGCATAAGGTGAGTGAGTTCCGCGCAGAGTGGTATCAGGAACACCGCGGCAATTACTACCCGACCCACGGGCTCGGGCCGGTTGCCCAATACATGAATATCAATCGCGGCGATCGCTTCGACTATCTCAACTCAATGGAGGGGGCCTCTGTCGGCGAACTCATCCGCCGTGGTGACCCCCGCTGGAATGGTCTCAACCTCGAGACCTACAAGAAGTATATCGTCGGCACGCGCAACTCCTCGCTCATCCGCACGATGAACGGGCACATGATTTTCCTCGACCTTTCATGCAACGTGCCGCATCCCTACAGCCGCATCAACACACTTCAGGGGACGCACGGGATTCTGATGGACTATCCGCTGCGCATCGATATTGAGAAGAGCCCGGGGGATGGCCCGCGCAGTCACAGTGGGTTTGACGAGAAGTTCACGGCGGAGTGTCGCGAGAAGTACCGGCATCCGCTGTGGAAGAAGGTGGGCGAGATCGCGAAGAAGGTCGGCGGACACGGCGGGATGGACTTCATTATGGATCTGAGGTGGGTGTACTGTCTGCAGCAGGGGCTGCCGCTCGACATGGACGTGTATGATCTGGCGAGCTGGAGCTGTCTCTGCGAGGTGACGGAACGCTCGCAGGCGTGTCGCGGTGCGCCGGAAGAGGTGCCCGATTTCACGCGCGGGGCATGGAAGACACTGGCGCCGCTTGGAATTGTTGACGTGGATCTGGCGAAGCTGGGGTTCAACCGTGGATGAGAGCGGCTGGGTGCCCGAGACGATCATGAAAGACGAGATCCCAAAAATCTGTGGATAGGGAAAACCACATACTTGCGTTCACTCGCTGCGGCGTTCTTTGAAGAAGTCTTGCAGGATGGCGCGGCATTCGGGTTCGAGGATCCCGGATTGTATTTCGGGGCGGTGGTTGAGGTCCGGATGGTTCAGGATCGAAAAGACTGAGTGGCCGCCGCGCTTGGGATCGGAGAGTCCCCAGACCACCAGCGGAACGCGCGCCAACACAATTGCGCCGGCGCACATGCAGCACGGCTCTTTGGTCACGTACAGGATGGCATCCGTCAACCGCCAGTCGCCCGTTGCGGCGGCGGCTTGGGTGAGCGCGATCATTTCGGCGTGTGCCGTGGCGTCCTTCAACATCTCGGTTTGGTTGTGGGCGCGTCCCAAAACACGGATCGCCGCAGTCGGCACTTCGTCCGATTCCGGGCGGCGGATGATGACACAGCCGGTGGGCACTTCGCCGGCCTCTGCGGCTTTGGCGGCTTCGCGCAGGGCGAGCCGCATGAAGTGGGCGTGGAACTCGGGTGTTAGAGGCGTGTTAGGTGTGTTCATTATAGGCCGATCAGATTGCGGATGTCGTCGAATGAAAGTTTCTGCATCACGGCTTCGTCGGTGACGCCGACCGTGGCGTTGATGACTGCCTGCTTGCGGCGTTGCATCTCCAGCACCTTCTCCTCGACGGTGTGCTCGGCGATCATTTTGATGCTGTAGACCGTGCGCTTCTGGCCGATACGGTGGGCGCGGTCGGTGGCTTGATCCTCGACCGCCGGATTCCACCACGGATCGAAGTGGACGACCATATCGGCGCCGGTCAGGTTCAGGCCGGTGCCGCCGGCTTTGAGGCTGATCAGGAAGACCGGGATGTCGGGGTTGAGGTTAAAGCGGCGGCATTGCTGCAAGCGGTCTTGCGTGGAGCCGTCCAGATAGCAGTAGCTGTGGCCGTGTTGTTCCAATTCATCACGCAAAATTTTCAACATGCGGACAAACTGGCTGAAGACCAGAATGCGGTGGCCGCCGTCGACGGCCTCGTCCAACAATTCCAGAAAGGCGTCCAGCTTGGCGGAGGGCGCTTCATACGTGCCCGGCTCGTGGTGATCCTTAAGCAGGTCGAGATGACAGCACACTTGGCGCAGGCGCATCAGAATCGCCAAGATCTCAAAGCGGGAGCGGTCGAACCCTTTGGCGCTGACGAGGTCACCCACCTTGCGGCGCGACTCGGCGAGCAGGTCGTTGTAGACGCGCTGCTGGTCGAGCGTCAGCGTGCAGAAGGAGACCTTGGTGATCTTGTCGGGCAGGTCTTTGGCCACATCCTTTTTCAGACGCCGCAGCAGGAACGGATGAATCTTGCGCCGCAGCTTGGCCTGGGCCAGTTCGCCTTCGCGGTCGCCGGCGGCGATCGGCTGCTCGTAGTTGGCGCGGAATGTCTCGTAGTCGCCCAGATAGTCCGGCATCAGGAAATCCATGATCGACCAGATATCGGCGACACTGTTCTCGACCGGCGTGCCGGTCAACACCAGGCGGTTGACCGCATGGAGCTGTTTCGCGGCGAGCGCGTTCAAGGTGGAGCGGTTTTTGATGTGCTGGGCCTCGTCCAGCACGACGGTTGAAAAGAGGAACGGCCGATAGGCGTCAAGGTCGCGGCGTAGCAAGGCGTAGGAGGTGATCACCAGATCACTCTCGGAGATCTTGGCAAAGAGCGCGTTCCGGTCGGGGCCGTTGATCACCAGACGCCGCAAGTGGGGCACGAAGGTTTCGGCTTCACGGTTCCAGTTCTCGACCAGACTGGTGGGGCAGACCACCAGCGCCGGTTTGCCTGCCGCTTGGGGATCGGAGCGCGGCAGACTGAGCCAGGTCAAAGTTTGCAGTGTTTTGCCGAGTCCCATCTCGTCAGCAAGCAGGCCGTTGAACCCGCTGTTTTCAAGGAATGCGAGCCAGTAGACGCCATCCTTCTGATAGGGGCGCAGCGTGCTTTCGAGCGCTCCAAGCGGAACCGGCGAAAGGCGGTGGTTGTCGGCGCGGTTGCGCGCGGCCGCCTTTTCACGCCAGTCCGGCGGGTCTTCTACGTCGATGCCGTCGAGGGCGTTGAGCGAGGCCTGGACAAAGGGGGCATAGACCGACGGCAGCAGGAAGTGGCCCGGGCGGGTGCTTTCGCGGCTGCGGCAATCGGTGAAGACGGTGCGCATCGCTTCCACCGCCTCGCAATCGATCAACACAGTCTCGTCTCCGAGTTTGATGAACGAGTCGCCGCAGTTGATGGCGCGTTGCACGTCGGCGGGCGGCAGGGTGCCGCGGCCGGGTAACTCGAAGGTGTAGCCGACATCGAACCATCCGGCACGTTGTTCGGTGATCTGCACCACCGGCGTGACCACCGGCAGTTCGTCCAGCAGGCCGAGCAGTCTATTCGAGAGGCTGACCTTCCAGCCGGCGCGGATCAGTGACGGGTAGCCGCTGCCGAAGAAATTCAAGACTTCGCGCGTGCCCACCAGCGTGCCGGAGTCGCCCTCGTCCGAGAAGCCTAATTGCGCCAGACGCGCGAGTGCCGCTTGCTCTGCGGGCATATTGCGCGTTCGGTAGGCCAAGATGTCGGTTGGGTCCGGCTGCACGAATTCCGCCTGCGTGTCCGGTCGACCCGCCACGAAGCGGTGCTCACCGTAAACGGCGGTCAAGGTTGCACGGAGCGAAGCGGCACTGCCTTGAAGCACCAGATGAAACGCCGGGATGCCGGGAGTGGCTGTGAAGAGGTCGGGCTCCACTTCCAGTTCCACCTGAATGAGCGATTGGAGGTGGGGCAGGTCGCGCTGCAGAAAGTTGATGATCCGGTCGCGCGTGACGATTTCATCCTGCCGGTAGATGCTGTGATAGGGGAGCGGCAGGATGTTTTTCATCGGCCACAGATGCCCGTTCGCAAAGATCAGCCCCCGGCGTCCATCCACGAGAAAGAGCGGCAGTTCACCTTCGCGGGCGTGGGGCAGCACCGCATAGGGATAGATCAGCAGTTCGCCTGAGTCCTTGTCCAGATCCACTTGCAGCGTGACCGGCATCGGCACGCTTTCGATGGTGAGCGTCCCCGCGCCTTCGACCTGCACGATGGCGCGGGCGGCGACGGTCAGCACGTTCAGCAGGTCGGCGGCGGCGAGCGTGCAACGCTCGGGCGGCGGCCCCTCGCAAATGTCTTCCAAGACGGCGAGGAGCGCATCCTCTTCGGCAGAGAGTGCGAGGGCGATATGCCGGGGCAGTGCTTCGGGGGTGATCGCGCGTCCGTCTACGATGAACTGAAGCCGGAGCGCCACCTGACCGCGCCAGAAATCGACGGTCCAAGTCGGTGGCAGCGACAGTTGCACACGGGTCGGCACGCCGCGCGCGCTGCGCTGGACATAGGCTGCGGCGTCGACCGCTTCGAGGCGGCGCGCGCGGCGCTGTTCTTCGCGGTAGGCCTGCTCGCGCAGGGGATCGGCGTGGCGCAGCATGAGGGTGATGCCGAGCGCGACCACATGCGGACAGACCAGTCCCAGATTACGGTTGGTCGAGCAGGGGCAGAGGCTCTCGACGGTTCCGTCGGGACGTACCTTCAGCTTAGAGTAGATTTCGGTCGCGGATTCGCGCGCAATCACGCCGCTGATCAAGTCGCCCTGCATGTCGGCCTTCATGACAAGTCCTTTGCGGACCATGTTTTCGGCCTGCGCGTACACGGCATCGCCGCCCCAGTTCAGGAGCATTTTTTTGGTAATCGCCGATGGCAGCATGGGGTTAATTTGCGAGACACGTTGTTGCGGGCGAGGACGCCCGCGACTCTTTGTATTCCCCTTTCTCCAGAAACGCATAATTTCCACACTCCCCTGTCATTATCCAACTGTTTTGCTCAGCCGGGGCGGGGTGGTGGTTCGTCGGACGGGGCATCGGCATGAAAGTGAGCATCGCCCAAGCGATCAGGCAGGTGACGACACCGACGAGCAGGCCGATTTTCAACCACTCGAAGAATGCGATATGCACATGGCCGCGTTTTTCAAGCAGCCCCAAGGCTACGATATTTGCCGTGGAACCGATCACTGTGATGTTGCCACCGAAGCAGGCGCCGAAGAGCAGCGCCCACCAGAGTATGGTGTAGTCCGACGAGCTTTCGACAAGCGTTTGGATTACGGGCGTGAAGGCGGCGACGAACACGATGTTGTCCACGAAGGCCGAGCCGGCCGCCGAGATGGCCAGCACGAACGGCACCATGGACGAGGGACCTCCCTTGACGGTACTCGTCAGCTTGTCTGCCAGATTGCGCGTGATGCCCTGTTCCTCGAGCCCGCCGGCAATCGCAAAGAGCAGCATGAAAAAGAGCAGCGTCCACCACTCCACATCGTGCTCGATGTAGTAGCGTGCGCGGTTCGGCTTTGAGATCATCAGCAGACCGGCGATGATCAGCGGCGTGATGATGAGAAAGGCGTTCTTGTTTTCCATGCCGGTCAGGCCGAGGATGTTTTCGATCTGGTGATGGAAGGCGATGATGCAGACCGTGGCGACCAGCACGAAGAGGCCGCGCCGATAGGGGATGCGGATCAGAGGGCCCAGTCCGTGGTGCGTCTGGCGGTGTTCATGCATGACGACTGTCATTTCATGGATGCTTTTGCGATACCAAAACAGAATGATGCCGAGCGTGGCCAGCAGTGAAACGAAAGCGATGGGCGTGGCACCGGAGAGGAATTGACTGAAATTGAAGCCCGCTTTGTTGCCAATGAAAATCCCGACCGGATTGCCGAGCATAGTTGCGGCAGAACCGATGTTGGTGCAGAGCACCGCCATCATCACAAAGGGGGCTGACCGGATCTTGAGCGTGTCACAGACCTGAAAAACCAGGGCCAAAACCACCACGATGGAGGAAACCTCGTCTACAACACTGGACAGCAGAGCCGACAAGCAGCAGAGGATGATCGTAAAGGTCACGCCGTTCATCCGCTTTCTGTTGATGATCGCCTGAATGACCCAAGTGAGAAAACCGAGATCCTTCAGGGCACCGACGATGATCATCATGCCGATCAGGAAGAAGATGATGTCAAGCTCGGTGGCACGCAGCATGCCGTGCAGCGTCATGGCGCGCGTGCCGATGAGAACCGCCACGCCGAGAAAAGCGACCGCAACGCGATGCGTCCAGAAAAACAGCGTCGTGCAGATTACGGTGATAAACGTGCAGACCGCAACCACCGCGAGGGGGGTCGGCGCGAGCCCGATCCGGTGCGATCCCCATCCGACGAAAGCGATGATCGCGGCCATGGATCCGACTTTAATAAGTGCGCGTAGAGGAGGTGTAGCAACAACTGGTTCGCTATACATGGAACATTACTCCCTGAAAATCTTGTTCAAAAAGATGGGCAGGTCAATAATCCCCATCAGCTTCTTATCGTCCAACACATAACAGATTGAGGCATTGCGGCGGGTCATTTCCCCAGCCACGGAAACGGCTGGATCTTTCATTTGGACCGATGCGAAATCATCAAGCAGAATGTCGGAAAGCCATGTGTTTTGCTCATTACGCAACACATTGACAAACGGTTCGAAATTGATGATCGGTGACAAATCGGTCATCCAGAGCAGGTAGTCCGGCAGACAGACCTTGAGCAGAGTGCCGGCGCAGACCACGCCGACCATCTCGCCGTCGCGGTCGACCACCGGGATCTCGCTGAGGTTCTCGCGGATGAAGCAGTCGATCGCGGTCTTGAGGTTGTCATTGTTACACAGTGTGATCAGCTCTTTACTCATGAGGTCGGCCGCGCACACGTATTCGGGGAGTACGATGCCGCCCCGCTCGAAAAAGTGCATGACCTCTTCGGCACTCTTAAGATCCGCGACCGTTTTCGCGGCGTTGCGGTCACGTAAAACGCAGGCCAGCGAACGCAGGATCTGCAAATAGAGGCCGGGTTGATCGCGAGGGATCAGGACCAACAGGATCAGGTGGACGCCGGGCTTGTCCTCGGTGAAGGTGATGCCTTTCGCGGATGTGGCGACGCCGACGTAGGGACGCTCCAGCGCAGCGAGGCGCGCATGCGGGATAGCGATTCCATTGGCAATCACCGTGTCATTCGCGTTTTCGCGTTCGATGATGGCGTCGTAATACCCATCGACCCCCGTGATGTCATGCCTGTTGGCCAGATGCTTCAGTAGGAGTAGAATCAACTGATTCCGAGAGACGTCCTCCTGATGAATCAGGATATCATCCACGCTGAAGAACGATGTCAACGTGAGACCGTTTTTCGCGGGCGCTTCTTTTTTCTGCATACTTTCAACCGCTCCATTTGCCTGATTTACAACCGCCACCTCCAGGCAATTTCGTCTTTATGCCGTCACGATAAGCAGAGTATAGCGGAAGCGGGCGGCGGGTTCAACCTCGACCGCGCAGGTTTCAGTAATCGGTTGGTGACAGGGATGTGCGAAGACAATGCGTTTCTGGTGAAAAGGAGAGCAGAGAGTCGGGCGCGCGGGCGTCCTCGCCCGCAACAGCGTGCCTTGCGGTTGCTGGTTTTATCCGCATATTTTTTGGGGGCACTGCCGGGACTGCGGGTACTGCGGGTGGGGGCGGCGTAAATGCCGCCATTTTGTGAACGCCGAACGCCGAAAAAGCGGCGTCGCGCGGATACCGCTTGCCGCCGACTCCAAATTTTTTGCCCGAGATCTGGAGTGCGGTGACAAGAGCCGCGCTGTGCGCGGGTCGCGGCACCGCTTTCTCTCCGCGCTGTGCGCGGAGACACTCTTAGTCCTCGCTCTTAGTCGAATACACTTAGTCTCAATACCTAGTCGATTGCGCCAGCGACAAAGTGTGGCGACGAAGTGTTTGGACGAAGTGGAAACGACGAAGTGTAAGTGACGAAGTGCGGCGACGAAGTGCGGCTTGTGGGGACGCTCGCCCTCCCAAAAACCTCTCGCCCAAAAAACCTCTGCGTCTCTGCGTTAAAAGAACTCCTAACTCCTAAATCCTCCTTGGCAGCGATTCGGTTGTCACCGAATCGCAGCCTTGCCGGGCGGCGGGAAGGTGAAATCGAAGCGCTTGATGTTTTGGGTGCCGGGATCAACAAGCAGCAGGATGCGCGAGACATAGGGCGGCGCCCCTTGGACCTCCCAAAAGGTGTCCCCGTCCTGTGAGATCTCTTTGACGATGGTAGGATCGGGCAGCGCGAGCGTGAACTTGTCCCGCGTCATCTGGACCGCCTCGCGCAAGGGCACGGGCTCCTGGGGCATAAACTGCATCTCCTTGATCTTCCCTTTTTTCCCAGATTTGGTGAGGTAACAGTCTGCGCTGATAAACTGCCAGCCGTACATCGAAAACGCATCGCGTATGAGGAAGGCGAGCATCTTGTCGTCACGGTCGTTGTTGGTGAGCTTCGTGTAGGTGTGGAGGATGAGGCGGCGAACCTTCTTGTGCCCCTCCATCTTGTTGATCTCAAGCTGAGTGGCTTTCGCGAACGATTCGGTTTTGGCTACTTTCTCAGGATTTAAACGCGCGTCGATCCAGAGCAAGTCGTTCGGCGAGAGCTTGGCGCGTGTGGTGGCGACGATGGAGCCGTCGGGCCGTTTAAGGAAGATCCTGCCATCCTCCTCTTTGATAAAGGAGCCTTCAACGACGTTGCCATTAACCGATGTCCATGCCCGCATCGGGGCATCAGGCGGGGTTGACGCCTGCGGGTTCTCCTGTGCGCTAACGGCGAGGTGCATGCTCGCCGCAAGCGCGGTCACGAGGGCGGCACGACGGAACGGGGCAATGTCATAAGGGGGTGTCATGGTCTTCTCCTCAATGGTCCAATCATACCGACGAACGGCCCGCACCGTCAATCCCCATCGAACTTTGATGAACTGACGCCTCGTGTACCTCGTGTGCTGCACGCGGCGTTCCTTGACCCGCACGCTCCAAACGGTTATCCTGCTGTACATATTCGGAGGGAGCTATCATGCGTGTTTTATGGGTCACTCTTTTTGCGGTTTATGGGTGGATGGCTTGCGCTGCGGATATTTCCGCTGTGCGTGCGGCCGATCCGCGCAACATCGTTAACGGTCTGCGTATTCCGAGCGAGGCTTACGCGGACCAACCGTACGTCGTCGTCACATCGAACGGGGCCTGGGTCTGTACCATGACAACCGGTAAGGGGCTGGAGGGACAGCAGGGGCAGCATGTCGTCGCAACGGTCAGCCGCGATCAAGGCAAGAGTTGGTCAGAGCTGGTGCCGATCGAGCCCGACAGCGGCCCCGAGGCTTCGTGGGTCACGCCGTTGCTTACTCCGTACGGGCGCATCTATGTGTTTTACGTTTACAATGGCGACAACATCGTGACGCTCCCCGGCTCTGACCGACGCGTTAGGTCTGACACGCATGGCTGGTACGCCTTCCGCTATTCCGATGACGAGGGCGCGACCTGGTCGGCCCAACGCTTCCGTATCCCGATTCGCGTGACGGAGGTTGACAAGGGGAATCCGTGGCGTGGCGAGGTCTGCCACTTCTGGGGGATCGACAAGCCGGAGATCAAAGACGGCAAGGCCTATTTTGCCTTCACCAAACTCGGCAAATTTTTCATGCGGGACGGAGAGGGATGGGTGGTGGAGGCCTCCAATATCCTGACGGAACGCGATCCCGACAAGCTCGAGTTCCGTCTGTTGCCGGAGGGTGACAAAGGCATCCGGAACCCGGCGCTGGGCAGTGTTCAGGAAGAGCACAATCTGGTGCCGCTCACCGGTAATGACCTCCTCTGTGTCTTCCGCACCGCGAACGGCGTGCCCGCGCAGAGCTACAGCCGGGACAATGGACTCACTTGGTCGTTGCCCGAACCCATGACATTCGCGCCCGGGAAACGGACGTTCAAAACGCCGCGCGCCTGTCCTAAGGTGTTCGTTACGTCAGAGGGCAAGTACCTCTTCTGGTACCACCATCACGGCGGAAAGTCTTGGGCGGGGCGCAATCCAGCGTTTCTTTCAGGCGGTGTGCTGAATGCCGACGGCTTTATCCACTGGTCCGAGCCGGAGCTGGTTCTGTTCGACCCCAATGCGGCGATTCGCATGAGCTATCCTGACCTGATCGAACACGAAGGTTGCTTCTGGCTAACGGAGGCGCAGAAGACGGTGGCGCGCGCCCATCCGCTTGACCGCGCCATGCTGGATGGATTGTGGAATCAGGCTCAGGTCAAGGAGGTCTGTACCAACGGGATGCTGCTGGAAAAGAAGGATGACGGCGATGCCGCGTCGCGTCCGACCGTGCCGCGCGGCTTCGGCGATCTGGCGTACGGCGGGGTGACGGTCGAATTGTGGCTGAACCTGGCCGACGCGGGACCGGGGCAGACCTTGTTTTCGACCATGACGGAAGACGGCTGCGGGGTACGTGTTGCGACCTCGGAATTGGGCGGACGCCCCACGTTGGCGATTGAACTCGGAGACGGCTCGCGGACAGCGCTTTGGCACACCGATTCCGGTGTGATCGAGGCGGGGAAACGCCATCACGTCGTCTTTGTCTGCGACTTCTCGGCTGCGGTGATCGCCGTCATTGCCGATGGTGTTTTCTGTGACGGCGGAACGGTTCGTCCGTATGGCTGGGGCCGTCTGCCGCCGGAGATGAGCGATGTGACGGGGGCATTTCAGGCATTCCTTGCGCCGTCCGTGCAGGGCCTCAGGCTTTACAACCGTGCCCTGCGCACCACCGAAGCAATCGGTAACTACCGTGCAGTGACAGGCGTGCAGTGAATTGAGGGGGAAGGAAGGGCATGCGCAGGTTTGTGTATGTGTTGGTGCCGATGGTCTGCGCGGTGTTTTCAGTAGGAGCCCTTGATCTCGTCGGAGATGGTCAGGTGCGGGCGGTTGCGGTGGTGGGCGAGCATCCCGCCCCGACCACGCTCACCGCCGCGAATGAACTCACCAACTACGTTTATCAAATGACCGGCGTGAAAATGCAGGTTTCCGCAACTCCGGTACCGGGGTTGCATGTCGTGATGCTCGGCACTGACTACAAGGCGGTTAAGACCGATGAAGTGTGCATCCGTTTCCGGGACGACACGACGCTTGAACTGACCGGCGACCAGCCGCGCGGAACGTTGTATGCGGTTTACGAGCTTCTGGAACGGTTCGGTTGCCGCTTCTGGGCACCGGCGAATGAAACCGTGCCGCAACTCAAGACGCTCGCGGTGGATCGGAGTTTCGCTAAGGTCTATGCGCCGCCGTTCGCTTGGCGTCAGGCATACGGCGAGAGCAGTTGCGCAGATTACCGGTGGGCCGTTAAAAACCGGCTGAACGGGACCTACTGGGGCCAGCCTAAAATGCCCGACAACTGGGGCGGCAAAGTTGAGGTGGATGTCGGGGAAACGCTGACGCGGCGGTGGGTCAAGGCGAGTGTTTTTTTCAAGGATCACCCTGAATGGTATGCGTGGCGGGACAAAGAGGCCAAGCGGGTCCCGGAGCAACTCTGCACCTCCAATCCAGAAATGCTGGCACAGCTTGAGAAGGAGGTGTTGATGTTTTTGAAGTCACATCCCGATACGAAAACGCTCTCGATCTCCGGCAATGATTCTGATCGGTATTGTCAGTGCGAGGCCTGCAAAAAGGTGCGCGCCACGGAGCAGTCAGACAGTGCGCTACTGATGATCGCCGTGAACCGTATCGCCAGATTGGTGGCGGAAGAGTATCCCGATGTGCGTATTGTGATGCTGGCTTATTGGACGACCGAAAGACCGCCAAAAACGATGACGCTTGAGCCGAACGTAACCGTGTGTTTCGCGAAATTGCGGGATTTCGCGACACCCATCGCGCAGAACGAGCCTTACATGAATGCTCTGCTTGGATGGAAAAAACTCGCGCATAATCCACTGTATATTTGGGACTACAACGCGCGATTTTCCAACTTCATTTTACCTGCGCCTGCGGCGGATACGATCGGCCCGAATATGCGGGTGTATCGCGACCACGGCGTTGCAGGATTGGTTGCTCAGTTGCCGTGGGGCACTCTTGCCGACTGGGTGGATCTGCGTTGCTGGCTGTGGGGACGGACCGCCTGGAACCCCGATTTGGATTCGGAGCAGTTGATTGATGAATGGATCGCCGGTGCCTGCGGCGCGGGCGCGCCGTTGATGAAGGCCTATTGGGACAAGTTGCTGAAAATGCGCAAAGGGATCGGGCCTTACGGCTGTGACACCGCCAAATGGCTCACGCCTGAGGCGATGCTCGAATGTTACGACTTGCAGAATCGCGCGATCGCGGCGACGACCAGGGATGTGCGCACTCACGCGCAGGTGGAGAAGCTTTCCGCCGCGATGCTCTGCGCGATGGTTTACCGCTACAAGGATCTGCTGGCGCATGCCCAAGCGGAAAAACGGCAGATCCCCGAACGTGTCGCACTCATCGACCGCTTAGAAGAGCTTGGCAAGAAATACCGTTGCAGCACGTACCGCGAGTGGGACGATTACAGCAACATGATCAAAAAAATGCGTGCGGGTGAGATCTGACTCCGCGCGCATTCTTATTACTTCTTACTTCAAGTTCTTGCTTTGCTCCCTATTCCCGTGTTGCGGGACGATGTGGTGCGTGGTAGAGTATCAGTGTGTTCGTGGAGGTGCGACATCGCTATACGGGCGGTTGGCACCAGATTACTGTGAGGAGGGTGGCTATGCTGAATGCAGCGAAATATCTTTTTCCGGCATTCTCAAGCCTGATGAACGGATTGGGAACGGCATAGTGGGGCAGGACGTCTCGGACTGCCCATGCGTGTCAGACGTCCGCCCTCTTTTCGGCGCCGTACTATGACCGCCTAACCTTCAGCAAAGCGAAGCACCGGAGCTGGCATTGCCCACCATCAGGGCGTAGCGGCGTAGCCATCCGCCCATGTCGCGCGGCTGCCAAGTCGGCGCGGCGGCACGGCGGCTTTCAATCTCGGAGTCGTCAAGCAGCGCTTCCAAGCGGCGTCCGGGAATGTCGATGCGGATGCGGTCGCCGTTACGCAGCAGCCCGATCAGACCGCCTTCGGCCGCTTCGGGCGAGACGTGGCCGATGCAGGCACCGCGCGTGCCGCCGGAGAAGCGTCCGTCGGTGATCAACGCCACGGATTCGCCGAGCCCCGCACCCATGATGTAGGAGGTCGGGCCCAGCATCTCTTGCATGCCGGGGCCGCCGCGCGGACCTTCGTAGCGGATGACCACCACATGGCCGGGCTTGACCTTGCCGGCGAGGATGCCTTCGCACGCCTCTTCCTCAGAGTCGAAGCAGATGGCCGTTCCTTCGAAGGTCAGCATGGCGGCGGAGACGCCGGCCTTTTTGATCACCGCACCCTGTTCGGCCAGATTGCCGCGCAGAATGGTCAGCCCGCCGTCTTTCGAGTAGGCGTTTTCTATCGTGCGGATGACCTGTGCGTCCTTGACCTCGGCGGCGGCGATGATCTCGCCGATAGTCTGGCCGCTGACAGTCAGGCGGGTGGTGTCGAGCAGGTCCGGAATGTCGGCGATGCGCTTGAGGATCGCCGGGATGCCGCCTGCGGCGTCGACATCCTCCATGTGGTAGGCACAGGAGGGCGCGACCTTGCAGACGTTCGGGCAGCGTTGCGAAATGGCGTTGATGCGGTCGAGATCGTAGTCGATGCCCGCTTCATGCGCGATGGCGAGGGTGTGCAGTACGGTGTTGGAACTGCCGCCCATGGCCATGTCCAGCGCGAAGGCGTTGTCGATCGAGGCGCGTGTGATGAGATCGCGCGGGCGCGGGGATTCGTTCCGTGCCATCTCGACGACGCGCTGTGCCGCGCGCCGCCAGAGGTCTTTGCGGGCTGGGTCGTCGGCCAGGATCGAGCCGTTGCCGGGCAGCGCCAGACCGATCGCCTCGCAGAGGCAGTTCATTGAGTTGGCGGTGAACATGCCGGAGCAGGAGCCGCAACCGGGGCAGCTCGCCTCTTCGATCTGCGTCAGTTGCTCTTCGCTGATGGCGCCGCTCTTGTACTGGGCCACGCCTTCAAAGACTGAGATCAGGTCCATCGCCCGTCCGTCAAACTTCCCGGCGCGCATCGGCCCGCCACTGGCGAAGATCGTGGGGATGTTGGCGCGGATCGCACCGAGGATCATGCCGGGGGTGATCTTGTCGCAGTTGGGGATGCAGATCATGGCGTCAAAGCAGTGCGCCTTGACCATGGACTCCACGCAGTCCGCGATCAGTTCACGGCTGGGCAGCGAGTATTTCATGCCGCTATGTCCCATCGCGATGCCATCGCAGATGCCGATCGTGTTGAATTCGAAAGGTACTCCGCCCGCTTCACGGATGCACTGCTTGACCTGCTCCGCGACCTTGTTGAGGTGGCAGTGGCCCGGAATGACGTCCGTGTAGGAGTTGCAGACACCGATGAACGGTTTTTTGAAATCATCCCGTTTGACGCCGGTGGCCATGAAGAGGCTGCGGTGGGGGGCGCGCTGGAATCCGGTTTTGACTTGGTCGCTGTTCATAGGAGTTAGGATTTAGGAGTTAGGATTTAGGAGTTGGGAGTTGGGGTTAAAGCTTTGCGGTTGTGGCGCGCGAGAGGTAGGTGCCGGTCGTGGTGTCCACGATGATCGCTTCTCCGGCTTCCAGATACTCAGGCACCTGAACCACCAGGCCGGTTTGGCATTTGGCGGGCTTGGTGCGCGCCGTCACCGAGGCGCCCTTCATCACCGGGTCGCAGGATTCGATGGTCAGCACCACCTTGTGCGGCACTTCGATCGTAAGGATCTTGCCGTCGGAAATCAGCGCGGCAATGCCCTCCATGTCTTCGACCAAGTAATCGAGTTGCTCTTCGATGGCCGATGCCGGAAGGGTGAACTGCGAGAAGTCCTCAGTGTCCATAAAGGTATAGAGGTCGCCCTCCCGATACAGATACTGCACCGGGCGACGTTCGAAATCGATGTCGTCGAACGGCTCTTCGCCCTTGCAGGAGACGTCCTGCTTGGCTTTGGTGATCAGGTTGCGGAAGCGGAAATGGTAGATCGATGCCGCACCGCGGGCACTGGGGGTTGTGATGCTCAGGTTTTCAAGCACATGAGGCAGCCCGCGAATGCCGACGAGACTGCCTTTCTTGAGATCGCACGCTTTTGTCATAATGGTTTCGCTCCGATAAAAGTGCGTAGTTTACTCGGCGGAGGCCGGTTTTGTCGAGTGCGCGAATGGCTTTGGATAAAGCTGACGGTAAATTTCCAGCGTTGCGCGCGCGGTTTCAGTCCACGAAAAGCGGGCGGCGCGCGCCAATCCTTTATCCCGGTAGGCATCGTGCCAGTCGAGCGAAATGATGGCGGCGTGAATCGCGCGACGCCACTCCTGGCGGTCAATCGGGTGTACCAGCTTCGCGGCTCCGTCCGTGATCTCTTTGTGTACCCCGAGGGCGGAGCAGACGACCGGCGTGCCGCAGGCCATGGCTTCCAATACCGGGAAGCCGAATCCCTCGACTAAGCTCGGGAAGAGCAGCGCGTGCGCCGCACTGTAGAGTGCCGGCAGGTCAGCTTCGGGGACCCACCCTAACCACAGCACACGCTGCCCCAACCCCAGTTCCTCGGCCTCCCGCCGCAGCGGGCTATTGTCGCTGTCGAAGCCGGCCAGCGCCAACGGCATTGAGGCGGTCGGGTCCATCAGCGCCAGGGCATGCAGCAGAGTGGTCACGTTCTTGTAGGGCCGGTCGGAACCGACATACAACAGAAAGCGTTCGGGCAGGCCATAGGCTTGCCGGACTGTCTCAACGGCCTCTTTGGGCTGCGGCTGGAAAGCGGGGGAGACCCCGTGGCGGATCACCACGCTGCGCCGTACGGCACGGGTGCCGAAGAAGCGGGCGCAGGTTTTCAGTGCGTCTTCGGAAACACCGATCAGTTTGCGGCAATGGCGCAGTGCGCGCCGCCCTGCCAGACGCCAGAACAGGCGGGTCGCCAGAGAGCTGTATTGCGGGTGCGAGAGCGGAATGACGTCATGCACCGTCAGCACCAGTTTGCCGGGCACACGCAACGGGGTCAAGAGGTAGGGGGCATGAATGACCTGCGGCCGGACCGCACGCACCAGCCGAAACGTTTGCCAGTGGCTGCGGAAGGTGGTAGGGTCCGCGTCGACACGGTGGATCGTCACGTTCGGATGATCCAGGCACGGGATTTCCGTCTCTTTGGGCAGGATCACATGCAGCCGTTCATCCGGCTGCAACTCCGGCAACAAAGCGGCCAGCAGTTCGCGGATGTAACGGTTGATACCTGGAAAGTCGCGGGTCGCCGCGCGGGCGTCGAAGAGCAGTGTATGGTTACTCTGCATCGCGGTGCGCGGTCCTCCATAAATCCGTTCGTGACGGGCAGACGCTAAATCGATACGATATTGTCATGTTACAGTGAATGGGTGCCGGCCGGGGCTATTCCTGTCCCTGCCGAAAACCCCATTATCTTTATCATAATCGGGGCGTTGTTCCAAGTGCTCAGAAAAACGATGAGCCCACACCACACAAACCGCGTGATCTTGTTGACCGGCGACGGCAAGGGTAAAACCACCTCGGCGCTGGGCATGGTGTTGCGCGCCGTGGGCCACGGCCTGCGCGTCTGCGTGGTGCAGTTCATCAAGCAGCGCACAGACACCGGAGAGGCGCGAGCGCTGAGTCTGTTGCCCGGCGTGGAGCATCTCGTCTGCGGCAAAGGCTTCGTGCGGGAATGCACGGGGGAGGCATTCGAGGCGCACGCGCAGGCTGCGCGCGCAGGGCTGGCGCAAGTTGCCGAACGGTTGCGCGATCCTGCTTGCGGCATGGTGGTGCTTGATGAGGTATGCGGCGCGGTTTCGCTCGGGTTGCTGGATGCGCAGGCGGTTGTCGCGGCGCTCGCGCAGGCCGCGCCCGGAACGGTCGCGGTGCTGACCGGACGCGGTGCCCCGCCGGAACTGCTCGAACTAGCCGACACCGTCTGTGTCGTGACCTGCGAGAAGCATGCCTACGAACAAGGGTGCCCCGCTCAGCAAGGCGTGGAGTGGTAGCGTAATGGGTAAGATGTTTGGGTTCTTGCGAATTATTTTTGCATGTGCCTCCGGTTGCTGCACTGCGGCAGCGGGCGAGAAGCTGATTTTCGATACAGACATCGGGGGTGATCCGGATGATGTGCTTGCACTCGAGGGAATCACATTATGAACGGACACCTCGCAAGAATGTCGGTGGACTGGACAAAGAGAAGAGATGGTTTGACTGATTTTGCGGGAGACTTTTTCAAAACCAACGGAGAGCTTGCGCACAGGACTTAAAAATGTCAAACTGTCGCCCTTTTTTTAGACCTGTTGCGAGGTGAGGAGACGGAATGTCTGACACTGAGAAAGAAAAAGCCGGACCGACGCTGCCGCGTCCCTTGATTACGGCCGATGAATGCAAGAGCTGCGGGCGTTGCGTGGACGCCTGTCCCCAAAAGTGCCTGCGGCTGGCCGACCGGATGAATAGCCGGGGCGTCAAGCCGGCGGAGTATGCGGGCACGGGCTGTACGGGGTGCGCGATCTGTTTTTACAACTGCCCTGAGCCGTATGCGATCACGATCCAGAAGCCGTAACGCGGATAGCGTGGACACGAAGAGTGTCCGGGGAGAAAGAACACGGAACGATGACAAAATTTGTTAAAGGCAATGAAGCGGTCGTGATCGGCGCACTTTACGCCGGTTGCGATGCGTATTTCGGGTATCCCATTACACCGGCTAGTGAGATCGCGCACGCGGCGGCGCGTTGGTTTCCTTTGCTTGGGCGTGAGTTTTTGCAGGCCGAGTGTGAGACGGCGTCGATCTATATGGTTTACGGCGCGGCAGCGGCGGGTCGGCTCTCGATGACGGCGACCTCGGGGCCGGGCATGAGCCTGATGCAGGAGGGCATCTCGTACATGGCAGGCGCCAACCTGCCGGGCGTGATCGTCAACATCATGCGCGCCGGACCGGGGCTCGGCAACGTGTATCCCGAGCAGGGCGACTACAATCAGGCAGTCAAGGGCGGCGGCCACGGGAACTACCGGTGCGTGGTGCTGGCTCCTGCCAGTGTGCAGGAGATGTGCGATCTGACGATGCGCGCCTTTGAGCTTTCCTTCCGGCACATGACGCCGGCGATCGTGCTGGCCGACGGACTGCTCGGTCAGATGATGGAGACGCTGGTGCTGCCGGAACGCGAGATGCTGCGGCCCGATACGTCGGGGTGGGCAGTGCACGGTACTCCCGAGACACGCAAGAATCTGATCACGTCGATCTATCTGGACGCACCGGCACAGGAGGCGCACAACCTGCGTTTGCAAGCCAAGTACGCCGCGCTGAAGGCTGACGCGCGCCACGAGGCGTATCTGTGCGACGATGCCGAGATCGTGCTGGTGGCCTACGGGATTTGCAGCCGCATCGCGCGCACGGCCGCCGAAATGCTGCGGGCCGAGGGCGTGAAGGCTGGCGTGTTCCGTCCTCTGACGCTCAGCCCGTTTCCGGACGAAGCGTTGAGCGCGGCGTTGCTCGGTCGTCGGGCGCTGGTGGTCGAACTGAGTGCCGGGCAGTTTTATAATGATGTGATCCTCGCGCTCGCCACGGTTGGCGGGCGGCATCAGGAGGTGGGGCTCTGCAACCGGATGGGCGGCATGGTGATGACCGTGGCTGATGTGGTCGAAGCGGCCCGCGCGGCGATGAAGAAAGTGGTGATTTCATGACAGAGAAAAAAACAGAGGGCATGTACGAGGTCTTCTGCCGCAGCGGCAAGCAGACGCGCGCGACGCACTATTGCGCGGGCTGCGGCCACGGCATCATCCACAAGCTGATCACGGAAGCAATGGTGGATCTGGGCATCCAAGACCGCATGGTCATCGTGAACCCCATCGGGTGCGCGGTATTCGGTTATTACTATTGGGACTGCGGTAATGTGGGGGCCGCGCACGGGCGTGCACCTGCGATGGGCACGGCGATCAACCGCGTGCGGCGCGATGCGGTGGTCGTCTCTTATCAGGGCGACGGCGATCTGGGCGCGATCGGTTTCAACAACACCTTCCAGGCCGCGAGCCGCGGTGAGCACATGGCGGTCTTTTTCGTGAACAATGCGATCTACGGTATGACCGGCGGACAGATGGCGCCGACCACGCTGGAGGGCATGAAGACTGCTACCTCGCCGTTCGGGCGCGACCCGCTGACCGCCGGCTATCCGTTGCACATCTGCGAAGTCTTGAATCAACTTAAGGCACCGGTCTATATCGAACGGGTTTCGGTGGCGGACACCCGTCGGATCATGCAGGCGAAACGTGCGATCCGCAAGGCGTTGGAGATTCAGCGTGACGGCAAGGGGTATGCTTTCGTAGAGGTGATCTCGCCCTGCCCGACCAACATGGGGATGAGTTCGGTCAAGGCGGCGCTCTTCTGTATCGAGCAGATGGAGAAGGAGTTCCCGCTCGGTTGCCTGCGTGATGAGAGCGCGACCGCGTGCGCACGGCCGCCGTTGTCTGAAGCGTCTGCGGTGGACGATTTCTTCCGCGACATGGAACAGCATCAGGCACCGATGGCCGAGGTGGACGATGGTCTACAGGAACTGCGCCTGAAGTTCACCGGTTCCGGTGGTCAAGGGATCCTAAGTCTCGGCATCTGCGTGGCCGAAGCCGCGCGCCTTGAAAAGAGGTTTACCACGTGGTTCCCCACCTACGGGCCGGAGCAGCGCGGCGGCTCTGCAGCGTGCTCGGTGGTCATTTCCGGCCACCCGATCGGCTCGCCCTCCGTGGACCGGCCGGACGTGCTGGTCTGCATGAACCAGCCCTCGTATGAGAGGTTCGTCAGGGATGTCAAGCCCGGCGGCACGGTGATCGTGGACGCTACGGTGCCCTTGACGGTCGCCGCGCCCGAAGGCGTGCGGGTGATCTCGATGCCGGCCATCGATCTGTCGATCAAGATGGGCGTGCCCAAAGCGGCCAACACGATGATGTTGGCGGCTCTGGCGAAGCTGGGCGTGACCGGATTGAAAAACGAGAGTCTGCAAACGGCGCTGGACGCCAGTTTCAAGGGCAAACCTGCGCTGGTTGAGAAGAATCGCCTGCTGCTGCGCGAGGCGGAGGCGTGGATGGAAGAAAATCTAAAGCTGTGATCGTGAGCGGTGGAGGTCGGAATGAAAGAGGAAGCGATGGCCAACAACCAACGGCAGTTGATCGCGGAGCGGATCAAGGGGTTGCGCGATGCGTCTGATCTGACACCGGAGGCGGTCGCCTCCGAAACCGGCGTGTCCGTCGATACGTACCTGCGCTATGAAGCTGGCGAGGCCGATGTGTCGGTGAGCTATCTGTCGGTGCTGGCGGCTTTTTATCAGGTAGATGTAACAGTGCTGCTGACCGGAAGCGACGCGCACGCCAAGACTTTCCATCTGACGCGCAAGGGGACGGGACCGATCATCGCGCGTCGCCATGTCTATCACTACGAGGCGCTGGGCGCGCGCTTTGCCGGTAAAGTGATGGAACCCTTCATCGTGACGGTAGAGCCGTCCCTTAAAGAGACCCATCTCAATACGCATCCCGGCCAAGAGTTCAACTATGTGCTGTCGGGGCGGTTGCGGTTGACCATCGGGGAGAACACGCTGCTGCTGGAGCCGGGCGACAGCATCTATTTCAATGCGACGGTACCGCACGGCATGCGTGCCGACGGCAGTGAGCCCGTCACTTTTCTGGCGATAATCACCGTCCAATGACAAAGGAGCGCATGATGAAGTGCCGGTGGCTCGACAAAGACACCTTCGCGTCTCAAGAGGAGTTTTGCAGCACGTTCAAGGTGGACGTGCCTGAGTGTTTCAATTTCGCGTTCGATGTGGTTGACGAGATCGCGGCTGCGGATCCGGATCGCCGCGCGTTGGTCTGGTGCAACGATCAGGGTGACGAACGCGTCTTCACGATGGCCGACATCGCGCGCGAAAGTAAACGCGCCGCCAATGCCTTCAAGGCGTTGGGCATCGGTAAGGGCGACGCCGTGATGCTGATCCTGCGGCGGCGCTATGAGTACTGGTTCGCGCTGCTGGGGCTCTGTCGGCTGGGCGCGATCGCGATCCCCGCCACGACGCAACTCATGAGGAAGGACGTGGTGTATCGGGTCAAGGCCGCCGGCGTGAAGGCGATTGTCGCGGTGGACGAGCCTTCGCTGCGCGAGGCGGTGGATCAGGCTACTACAGAGATCGAGATCGGACTGCGGGCTTTGGTGCAACCGCGCGGTGATTGCGGGGAGTGGGTGGATTTCGATGCCTGCATGGCGGCGGCCTCCGACACGTTGGATGAGGCAGACTGCGCGCGTCAGACCGGCGCCGGCGATATCATGCTGCTTTACTTTACCTCCGGTACCACCGGCATGCCCAAGATGGTGCGTCACAATTTCTTCTATCCGTTCGGCCATCTGGTCACTGCGAAATACTGGCAGAGGTGCGTCGAAGGCGGTCTGCATTTGACCGTTGCGGAAACCGGCTGGGCCAAAGCGGCGTGGGGCAAGATCTACGGCCAGTGGATGGTCGGGTGCGCGGTGATGGCCTATGACATGGAGCGCTTCCACGCGCGCGCTGTGCTGGACGTGATCGTCAAGTACGGGGTCACGACCTTCTGTGCCCCGCCCACGATGTACCGTTATTTCATCAAAGAAGACCTCGCCAATTACGACTTTTCCAAGCTGCGTCACTGCGTGGTCGCCGGCGAACCGCTCAACCCCGAGGTCTACCAGAAGTTCCTGGAGGGGACAGGACTTAAACTACACGAAGCCTACGGGCAGACCGAATTGACGGTGGTGGCCGCTACCTTCCCTTGGATGAGGCCGAAGCCTGGTTCAATGGGAATGGCGTCGCCCGGCTATGATCTGGATCTGTTGGATGCGGATGGGCGCTCGTGCGAGTGCGGCGAAGAAGGACAGTTGGTGGTGCGCACCGACATCATGCGTCCGTTGGGTATGTTTGACGGTTACTATCGCGATGCCGAGTTGACGCGCACGGTTTGGCATGACGATGTGTATTACACCGGCGACATGGCCTGGCGCGATGCGGATGGTTACTATTGGTTTGTCGGGCGTGCCGACGATGTGATCAAGAGCTCCGGTTACCGTATCGGTCCGTTCGAAGTGGAAAGCGCCCTGCTGGAGCATCCGGCGGTGCTGGAGTGCGCCATCACCGGCGTGCCTGATCCTGACCGCGGCCAAATCGTCAAGGCGACTGTTGTGCTGGCGAAGGGCTTCACGCCTTCGGACGAGTTGGCTCGGACGTTGCAAAATCATGTCAAGCATGTGACGGCACCCTACAAGTATCCGCGCGTTGTGGAGTTTGTGCAAGAGTTGCCCAAGACCATCAGCGGCAAGATCCGTCGGGTCGAGATCCGTGAAGGCGACGAGGCACGGGGGTAGGGCACCGCGATGACCGCAGACCGTCAGCAAGTCCGCGTTTCGGCGGCCGCTGTGTTCTGCGGCTCTTGCCTGCTGTTTTTGATTCAACCGCTACTGGGGCGCACCCTGTTGCCGCTGTTCGGCGGAAGCGCTGCTGTCTGGACCATTTGCCTGGCGGCTTATCAGCTCTTGTTGCTGGCAGGGTACGCCTATGCGCACGGCATTGCGCGTCGCCGCCGTTCGGCGCAGCGAGTGGCGCATCTCTCATTGTTGTGCGCGGCATCGGTGTGGGTGGTTGCATTTGCCGCGCTGCGTCCTGCGTTGCGCACGATGGCGGGCAACACGGAGCAGCCTGCGCTTGAGGTGTTGCTGTGCGTGTTGGCGTGCGCGGGCCTCCCCTATGTGGCGCTTTCCGCCGGATCGACGGTGGTGCAAGGGTGGCTGGCCGCACGCGAGGACGGTGGCGGGACGGATGCGTCGACAGGCTCCGCCGCCTCTGTGTATCGGTTGTATGCGGTGTCAAATTTTGGGTCATTCGCCGGACTGTTGGTTTATCCGTTCGTGCTGGAGCCGTTCGTGTCTCTTTCAGTCCAATGGTGGGCGGTGGCGCTCGGCCTGTGCGGGTATACCGGGCTGATGGCGTGCCTCGGCCGCTTTGTGCGGGATGGGGAGGGCGGCGCGGTGATGGTGGAGGAGGCCGATTCGCCCGAGCTGGCGGTGCGGCGGCCGGTGCGGGTCTGGACGTGGTACGTGTTGCCGGGCGTGACGTCGTTTCTGCTGAATGCGATTGTTGCGCATCTGTTTACCGATGTGACGCCGCTGCCGTTGGTGTGGGTTACGATGCTTTCGGCATTTCTGCTGAGTTATGTCGTCGGCTTTTCCTCGTGGCGCTGGCTGACGTCGTCGGTTGGGATCATCCTTGCGGTTGTGTCGCTGTGTGCGGCGGCGGTCGTTCAAGGCCGGTGGGGGGCGGGCAGTTTCCTGCCGAATGCGGCTGCGGGCCTAGGTGTTCTCTTCTTCGGCGGGAGTGTGCTGCACGGCTGGCTGTATGAGGAACGCCCCGAGACGGCGTGCTTGAGCCGTTACTATCTGGCGATTGCGGCAGGCGGTGCGGTGGGGGGACTGCTGACATCGCTCGTTGCGCCGTGCGTGTTCACGCGCGTGACCGAATACCCGCTGGCGCTGAGCCTGTGCGCACTGTTGCTCACCTTGCGACTACCTTGGCTGCGGCGGTTGAGGCGCCTAAGAGTGGCGCATCCTGTGTTTGCGGCGTGTTGTGCCGCGCTGTGGCTGGCTTTGTTCGGGGCCATGTCGCGGTATACGGCGTCGAACACGCTCTTTCAGGCGCGTAACTTCTATGGGACCGTGCGGGTGACGCAGACGCTGGAGTTGTTCGATCAGGCTGGTGCGTTACCTGTGCACTACCTGTGGTGCGGACAAACCACGCACGGTCTGCAGGTCAGGTCGCCGCTTTTCGCCGGACGCGGCACCTCGTACTATGGCGCGACCGGGGGCGGCATCGCGTTCTCATCGCATCCCGCCTATCGGGAGGGGCGCGGCGTGAAGGCGGGCATCGTGGGGCTCGGCGCGGGGTGTCTGGCCTGTTACGGACGGCCGCAGGATCTGTTCCGTTTTTATGAGATCAACCCGCTGATGATTCAGGTGGCGGGGGCACCGCAGTTTTTCTCGTTTCTGAACGACGCGCCGATGCGCATTGATCTGGTGCCCGGCGATGCGCGCAAGATGTTGGAACGCGAGCAGGCGGCCAATGATCCGCGTTACGACATTCTGATGATCGATGCGTACAGCGGGGATGCAGTACCTTATCATTTGGCGACGCTGGAGGCGTTCCGGCTCTATTTCGAGCGACTCGAAGAGGACGGCATCTTAGCGATGCACGTCAGCAACTGGCATGTGGACCTGCTGCCGTTGTGCAAGGCGGTGTCGCAGGCGCTCGGCGTCCATCCCTACGGCGTGGTGGGCGTGGCCGAGAACAGCTTCACGGCCGATGCCATGTGGGTGTTCATGACACGCCACCCGCACCGTTATCTCTTTCCGGGCCAAGCGTCGGCGCGTGAAGTCGCGTGGGAGCGTGTCCGCGACATCTCTGTCCCCGCCGACGAAAAGGGGAGTCTGCTGCCGTTGCTGCGCTACTGAGAAATTGGCTCAACTCCTGCTTGTCTCGTATGACCATTTTTGTTACCCTCTTTTCCACTTCTGAAAGGAAGGAAACAAATCTGTGCTAATTCGGCACGGTTGAAAGGAGTTCACATGAAGAGCCTGTTGATGGTTACGATCATGGCCGTCGCGACGTTCGCGTTTGTCGGCTGCAAGAAGGAAGAGACGTTGGGCGACAAGGTCGACAAGGCCGTCAAGTCCGCTGAGAAGGCGGCTGATTCTGCCGCTAAGGATGCCGATAAGGCAGCCGGCGATGTGCAGAAGAAGCTGGATGGCGCGCTGAAGAAGTAATTCGGCCCCTCTTGTTTCGCGACCGGCAGCCATGTGCCGCCGGTCGTTTTTTTTGTTTTCAGCTTGGAAGCGAGGCTTCCCTGTATTACTCTTTCCCCATGCAAACGACCTCTTCCACCCGCTTGAAACTTGGTGTGCTGGGCTCTGGTTCTGGCTCGAACATGCAGTCGATTTTGGACGCGATTGCCGACGGCACCTTGAATGCCGGGGTGCGTCTCGTCCTTGCCGATGTGCCGGACGCCCGCATTCTTGAACGCGCCAGAAATCATGGGGTCCCTTGCGACTGGCTGGACTGCGCCCCCTTCAAAACCAAACTGGACGGCGCGGCCGAGCGGCGCTGCATCCAGATGCTACGGGACGCCGACGTTGATACAGTGGTTCTCGCCGGTTTCATGCGGATCGTGAAGCCGGGGCTTCTCGCGGCTTTCCCGAATCGGGTGCTCAACATCCATCCCGCGCTGTTGCCGGCCTTCCCCGGCTTGCAGGCGTGGGCGCAGGCGCTGGAGTACGGGGCCAAGGTCGCTGGTTGCACCGTGCACTTTGTGGATGCCGGTACGGATACTGGGCCGATCATCATTCAGCGCAGTGTGCCGGTGCTGGAGGATGACACCCCCGAGTCGCTACACGCGCGCATTCAGGTCGAAGAGCACCGCGCATATCCTGAAGCGTTGCGCCTGCTTTCCGAAAACCGCCTGACCGTTACAGGCCGGCGGGTTGTGATTGAATAAAAAAACGCGCGGCTGGGGCGCACGTTTGTGGTTTTTGTCAGACGGATCGGACGGATCGGTCCAATCAGACAGATTAGATGGATCCAAAAAAGCGGAGCAGCGCTTTTACTTTTGTCTGTTGCGGCTCGGACTTACGTTGCCGACGCATCCGCCTTCGGCTCGGTCTCCGCAGGTTCGGTCTCTGGTGTGGTTTCGGCCTCCGGCTCAGGAGGCGTGGTCTCTGCGATCGGGGTGGCCTCAGTAGTCTCTGGCTCAGGTTCGGCCTTGGCCTCGGCCAGTATGGCTTCTGCGGCTGGCGCGGTCTCGGTCGTCAGTTGTTCGACTCCTTGCGCGCTCTCCGGCATGGTCTCGGCGGCAGGCGCGGCTTCTTGCGCGGCATCAGCCTCCGGCTTGGCCTCCGGTGCAGGCGTTTGATCCGCCGTCACTCGTTGCGGGCGTCCCCCTCTCTGTTGTCCGCCGCCCTGTTTCTCACCGGGCAGCAAACGGAAAACGGGATAGTCGAGCGGACCGCTCAGGACATCGTTGTAAAACTCGACGACGTGGCCGCGTTCGACCAGCCACATGAGTTGGACGAGCGTCTCTTTGATCTTCTCTTCGTCGGCGCCTGCGATCTCGGCGACCATTTCCGCCTTGGTGCAGCCGGGGTGTTCGTTGACATAAGTCAGCACATCGCGCAACGTCTGCACGGCGTGTGATGGGTCCAGCGCCACCGGTGCCTTAAGCATCACGAAGTCTTGGCCCTTGGAGTCATTCACGTGGAACAGGTGCAACTTACGATGGCGGAAGGCGCCGCGCAGGGCGAAGAACAGCGACGCGGGGAAACGACGCTCGCGCTGCAGCATGTCTCTCAACGCAAAGTACAGCGGGCGGCTTGGCGTCTGCATGCCGACCGCCGCCGTGCAGATCAGGTGACGCACGCTCGCGATCTGTTCCGGCAGGATCTCGCGCAGGAAGACCAACTCGGCGACATCCCGTTCCATAGCCGGGGCTTTGGGTGTGGGCTCAGCCTCCCCTTCGGCGGCTGCATCAGCTTCGGCGGCATCCGCCGCGTCAACCGGTTCCGCTACTGTGGGCGCGGCCCCTTTGCGGCGGTAGATCTTTTTCTTGGTGCACTGCTGACGCCACGCTTCGATGACCTCGGTGTCGCGCACGGTCTCGATACGCGAGCGGTATGCCTCCTCGGTCATTGTCGCATATCGCGTCCGTAGCATCTCCTGCACTTTGCTGTTGAAGCTGTGATGGTTTGGCGGCCCCAGCAACTCGCCGCTCATGCCGCAGCGCGCGACACACACAAACGTGCCGGCGGGCGGCTCGCACTCCACCTCTTCCACATCAAAGAAGTCATCCATGTGGCGGCTGACCAGATGTGTGCGGATCTCTTCTTCCGAAAGGGCGGGCATACCGCACACCTTGCACTGGAAGAGCGGTACCTGCTGATCCTTCAACGGTGCGATGCGGATCAGGCAAGAGGCGGGGTTGTCTAAAAAAAGCCAAGCGATATCACGCAACGGGTATGCGCGGTGGGATGTCTGGATGCGACGAATGACCGCCCCCAGCGCCTTCTGCTCGGGGAGCACACGAATCTCGAGCGGCAACGCGGGTGTCTCGGGACGACGATCCTGACGCGGTCGGCGGAAGTCGCGGCGCGGCGGATGGTCACCTCCGCGCTCCTGTCTGAAGCCATCTCCGCTCCCGGTACGCGGTCCACGCGGATCGGCGGCAACCATGCGCGGGTCAGGTCGCTGCATCTCGCCTTCGGCAAACCGCGGCCCGCGGTCGCGGTCACCACGGTCACTCTCGCGACGCGGAGGACGGCGGCTCGGCTTACGGCGGTCGCGCTCGCGGCTGTCATACTCGCGCGGTGCGCGGCGGTCGCGGCCATAATCACGCCCGCCCCGCCGGTCATCGCCGTCATCCGGAAACCGCTCGTTCTGATAACGCTGAATGTTCTCCTCGGGAGACGTGCGCGCCCAGCTCGGAGCAAAGTTCAAATCAAACGTGATCTCGCCGCTGTCTTGACCTTCAGGCTTCGCCTTTTCCTTCTCGCTCATGGTGGTCCTATGGTACCTTTTGTTTGACCGTGCGGTCAATGTGATTTATGACACGGGTGTGTGTCAGATTCGTGACGTGAAAATCAGATTGCGCTTGCGTGGCGCA
>ERZ795058.1398-NODE-1398-length-32275-cov-6.461173_pt1 | contig 32275 bp, 26 predicted proteins | sample MGYA00375142_ERZ795058 | MGnify/ENA primary metagenome ERZ795058 (study PRJEB30187, sample SAMN05720210) | activated sludge metagenome | isolation source: anaerobic digester from wastewater treatment plant | place: Japan | collected 2015-04-20 ... | reverse complement strand
CTCTTAAAAGAATCAACGGTTACTGAAAGATTAGCGGAAACAGCGCGGTTTGCTCTGATCAATAGCATCACGATTATATTAGGGTTTACTGTTGGTGCATCTACACAAGCAGACCGGTTTATCACCTGGGATTCTTTGAAGATTTTCGGATTGGGAGCAATCTCTTTTATCATTGCAACAGCTTGCGGTGTCCTATTCGCAAAGGTCATGAATCTCTTCTTGAAAGAAGGCAATAAAGTAAATCCGCTGATAGGCTCTGCAGGAGTGTCTGCCGTTCCGGCTGCTGCACGTGTTTCACAGGAACAGGGTCTCCAGGCCGACAAGACCAATCACCTGCTTATGCACGCCATGGCACCCAATGTTGCCGGTGTTATAGGATCAGCGGTTGCCGCAGGTATCTTACTGAGCTTGCTGACTTAACAAGAACAGTTGAAGCTGAACACAATAAAACCAAACATTACTATGAAACATACTGATAATTACGAAATTGCCCTGAGTTTTGCCCTGCAAACCAACAGGAATGTTTTCCTGACAGGCAAAGCAGGAACCGGTAAAACGACTTTCCTGCATCATCTCAAGGGGCTGACAAATAAACAAACTGCAGTAGTAGCACCCACCGGCGTTGCAGCCATCAATGCCGGTGGTGTTACTTTGCACTCACTCTTCCAATTGCCTTTCACTCCTTTTATTCCTACTGCTGAAGGCATTAAAAACCTACTCGAAAAAGGTAAAATTCGTAGCGCAAAACGTAAAATCTTGCAAGAATTGGAATTGCTCATCATTGATGAAATTAGCATGGTGAGGGCCGACACCTTGGATGCAGTCGATGGCTTGTTGCGACACCTGCGTTACAGGCACAGGGAGCCCTTTGGGGGTGTGCAAGTCATCTTCATCGGCGATATGTTCCAACTATCACCTGTCATCAATGATGAAGAATGGAAATTATTGTCTCCGTATTATCAGTCCCCGTACTTTTTTCACAGCCACGCCATTTCACAAAATCAACCGGTGTACATTGAGTTGGAAAAAGTATATCGTCAGGAAGACATGCAATTCGTCAATATTTTAAATGAGGTCAGGAATAATCGCCTGACGAACAAAAGTTTGGAGGCATTGCAAAGTCGCTACAATCCGACTTTCATTCCGCCGGCGGATGATACCTATATTACTTTAACTACCCATAATTACAAGGCGGACCGCATCAATGCAGAAGAGCTGGACAAACTACCGGGCAAGACATCTCTCTTCAAAGCAACTGTAGAAGGAGAATTTTACGAAAATAACTACCCCACTGATGAAAACTTAGTCTTGAAAAAAGGCGCCAAAGTGATGTTGATTAAAAACGACACCGAAACACCAAGACGTTTCTATAACGGTAAAATCGGCACCATCACTGCCATAGAAGAAGATACCATCACCCTTGAATGTCCGGAAGACGACAGCACCATAGAAGTTAAACGCATGGAATGGGAAAATATCCGTTATCAGGTGGATGATAAAACCAAGCAGATTGAGGAAAATGTGATTGGAAAATTCATCCAGTTTCCCTTGCGTTTAGCCTGGGCAATAACCATCCATAAAAGTCAGGGCTTGACTTTCGACAAAGCGGTGATCGATGCCGGACAAGCCTTCACTGCCGGACAGGTGTATGTTGCTTTAAGCCGTTGCAGAACTTTGGAAGGCATGGTGTTGTTGAGCAAGATCAATCCTTTCAGCATAGAAAACGACCCCCTGATCCTGGAGCATGAAAAGCAAAAATTATTGCCGGACAAATTAGAGCATGAGTTGGAACGTTCACAACATACTTTCAGAATATTCATTTTGAAGCTCCTTTTCGATTTTAATGAGAAGCTCAGACAATTCAACCGTTTGAAAAAATCCATGGATGAAATGGCTACTTCCTTCAATGAGGAGACCCTGCCCTATTTAAAGAATATCGGTAAACAACTTGAAGAACTGGATGAAGTATCGACTAAATTCAGCAGGCAATTGGACAGATTATTCCAACACTTTCCCGTCAATGAAGCATACCTCACAGAACGCATTGAAGCCGCTTGTTCCTTCTTCCTTGAGAAGATAGACATACTCATTAAAACCATTGCAGATTCGCCTGCCACGACCGATAGCAGAGAAAACGCCAAGGTCTATAATGAAGGGATGAAAAGCCTGCACGAAAATCTGTCTTTGCAGCAATACATCATGAAAAAATTACGGCATCCCTTTGTTGCAGAGCAATATTTCAATCTCAAGAATAAGTTTGTGGTGCCTGATGTAAAGATCAATGCCTATTCTAAAACGAAAGCCTCCAAAGCAAAAGCGATAACCGTCAAATATCCAAACTTATACTTCAGATTGTTGGAGTTGCGCAACCAAATATCCGACAACGACAATATTCCCGTGTACCTTATAGCTGCCAACAAAACCTTGGTAGAAATGGCTGATTCGCTGCCCCTTACTGAAAAAGAATTGTTACAGATCCACGGCTTCGGAAAAATCAAAGTCAAAAAGTTTGGTCCGTACTTTTTGGATATCATCAAAGAGTTCTGCGAAGACCATCAGTTAAGAACAAACGAAGAGGGGCAACTGACATTGGATTAAGGGGGCACGCAAAACTAAAGTTATACTTTAGATATTCATGAAAAACTAAAGTTGAACTTTAGATATTCACGAAAATTTATACCTAAATTATTTACCAACAAGCAAAAATCCCCGCAAGATGAATGACGTGGAGATACATCCGGCAACTCAATTTCTTTCTATGTTATGGAATGGCGAAATATGCTAATTTAGTAGTATCCCCAAAAATGGTTAGCTATTTTTTACCTATATTTTTCTTTCAGGTGAAACTACAGCACTCATTTTATACCTCCAGCATAATTCCTTTACCTTTTATGTCCAATAAAAAATAAAGACTGAGACATCATTAAATTATATCAACGTAGTTTCTTCCAATTTATGTTAAATCGCGGATATAGTTACACGTGGTAATTTTCGGTTTCGAAATTTATCGGAATGGCAAAATCAGTTGCAAGGCAAAAGTGATTTTCGAAAAACAGAAAAAGTTTGTTGATGTTGTAAAATAACGCAAAAGGTAAAAAAAAGAGCCCGCACCTCAATATTGTACGATTTGCATACCTCTTGAAAAACTTTTTGAATACATTTGCGCTCCGATTGAAATCAACTGATCTTACAATATAATGCTATGACTAAGAATTTGTCTTATCTGATTGAAAAAGCCGTCTTACAAAAGACCTTGTAAGGCGGCAACAACCAAAAAATGTTGTTAATCCTATCACAAAAAGAAGAACAACAAAATTATAAAAAGTGATTCCCGGTTGTGGGTTGCGAGGGCGAGAATGAATACACCTAAACAAATAAATGAAAACAAATAATTTTAACAAACATGAAGAATCTGTTTTGTATACTTGCAATCATAACAAGTATGATGTTTACAGCCTGTGAAAAGGAAGATGTGATTAATCACGATACTCAAAAAAAAGAGAATATTCTAGTATTTAAATCCATTGAAGAATTCGACAACACCTTAGCTAAAGTAAATGCGATGACTGAATCCGAACGTTTAGAATGGGAAAAGCAGCAAGGGTTTAAATCTTTTGGGACAATATGCGACGAATTTTATGAAACAATTGAACCAGAACAATTCAAAAGTATAGAGGAGGTTCGTACTTTTGTGGAAAAAAATAATGACAAAATTGAGTTTTACACTTCTTCAGATGGTGAAATCTATTGTGTCACAAAAGATTTTAATAACTCCAAAAGATATCTTATGAATGAAAACAGAGAGTATGTAATCGGCTCTGTCATTATCAAAGATGAAGATAATACGCAACCTCATGCAGATTTGACCTCGAATAGTAGTTTTGGACAACAAAAAGTGCCTGGAATTCCTGTTCAGAGTGATGATGTTATTGCTCAAAATAAAATAGGGAACGATAATTACAGAATGCATATTTGGATTAAGACTTATAACTATTATGACTCTTCTATATACATGACATTCTTGAGGAACGAATTAAAACTCGCAAATTTTGCGAGATGGCTCGCCATCTGGTGGAAAAGAACATATTCAACAGAATACAGGATGACATTAAAAACCACTGATGTCACATATGGACTTCTTGTGGCTGATACAGGTCCGAATATAATTACAAGAAATATAAAGTCAACATATATTTTTCATAGCGGCAATCTCTTTCCCCTTGCTGGTGGTCCGGTAAACAGTTCACCACGATTAGTATATTACGATATTTATGCTCGTAATGGGAAAGGATGTTTAATAGATAACACTAAAACATATTGATTTTTCGAGAGGGTGTGTTAAAATTCTCGATGCGATAGTTAGACATACCCTCTCGCATTACATTTAAAACATTATATAACACTCTCAAATGCCATAAAAATCAAATATGAAATCCAAAAAACTTTTATTCTGTTTAATGCTTATTTTTCTGTATCCTCTCTCCACCTATGGTCAAAATTCATTTTTAACCGACAAGATAACATGTAAATTGGGCATTACCCCCATGAATGCAATTTCTTTTTTTGAATTTAATGGGAGCCAATATGCCAGGAGAGAAAAAAAACCACATTTTCAACTACAATTTGCTTATAAACTCAATAAAATAATTGATTTGGGGGTTTATCTCGGCTATTCAAAACTGTATCATGAAATAGATTTACCTTACGATGCTGAAAAAGGATACTACGCTTTAACGTCCGACGATGGTATCCGGCATATATTTAACCATTACCCATACTATCAGTGTGACAGTCATGCTTTTGCTTATGGTTTGAAATCCGACATTCACCTGCTTCCGATTTTTTCTAACAAGCGTATTGATCGGTTAGATGTATATCTGATTCCATCGATCGGGCTTGTTTCCGAAAATTACCGCGACGTCAATAACAAGGTCATTAAAAAACCCGAATTTTTGGCTTATGGTGTGGGCGTAGGTACAAGTTATTATTTTATACGGCATCTCGGTGTGTTTGGTGAATATCATTTTGGACATTTTTATAACCTGAGCAAATCGAGATGGCAGGCCGGTATTGTTTATAAATTCTGATCATGTTAAAATTTAATCATTATACCCGGCTTTTTATACCGGTTTTTAGTATCCTGACGCTTATATCCTGTCATACCTTAGTCGAAGACGAATTTCCGGATTTTGAAGCAGTGCCGGTAATGAACGGGATCTTACAAGCTGACAGCACCTTCCGGGTTCAGATAAGTCTGGCCGCCAATCTATCCGACACCATGCCCGACTTTGTCGACAACGCGTTGGTAATCATAGAAGATCAAAAGCAAGCTGTTGACACCTTAACATATACAGATGAGGGTTGGTATGTAAGTCTGCGTACCGTAAAAGCGGGATATAGCTATACTTGCAGGGTTAACATCCCCGGCTTTAATACCATGATGGCTCACACTACTGTTCCTCTTCCTACCGAAATCGATTCGGTTATTTTCACTGATTTAGCTAGTCGGGGTCAGGAAGGTGAAAAAATATCTTCAGTAGCTTTCCGCCTTCATAACAACGTGGAAACCGAAATGTTTTGGGAAGTGAAGTTCAAAAAACGATGGTTTAGATCGTTGTATGATTGGGATGTAGAAGACTGGACAGAAAGATCACAAGTAGATGAGGCTTATATTTTTATGAAAGCAGAACAGGACTCGGTACTGCTTAGTGAATCCAATCCCTTGACAGTGTTTTCTAATCGTAAAATGAAAAGTGACCGACATTGGATAAAGTTTTATTTCAGTGAAAATTATTTCTCATTTGGCAGAACCGACACCTTATTTCTCGAATTGCTTAATATCGATGAGTCTTATTATCATTATCATAAACAGTATTATATCTACGATTCAGCCGGTTGGGGTGGTCTCGGCAGCTCTCCGCAACGATACCCGCTTTATTCCAATATTACAAATGGATTGGGGATATTCACGGGAATGTCGGTAAGCAGGAAAGAATTGAAATAGGAGATAGTGGTTGGTGGATAGTGATTAGTGGATAGCGGAAAAATGAAAATCAAATACGTATATTTTTTACTCTTCATAATAATGGCTCAGTATAACCGGGCTGCAGAAGTTCAGCTTTCGGGTTTTGTTCGTGATGCTCAAAACGGAGAGCTACTCATTGGAGCCAACGTTTTAATCAGTGATCAGCAAAACGGGACCACAACCGACAACCAGGGATATTTCAGTCTGAAAGCAAGTACGCCCTGCAAACTCAATATTTCGTACATCGGTTATAAAACCGCTGAACTAAGCATTGTTTCGTCCCGTGACAGCCTGCTCAATGTCAGCCTCGAAACCGATAATAACTTGCGAGAGGTCACCGTGACAGCCTTTCGCGAGAGGCATTTTGAAAAAACACGATTTTTATCTAAAGATTTGATGCAGATCCCCACACTGGGAGGGAAACCGGATGTAATAAAATCATTGCAACTGATACCCGGCGTGCAAACACAGTCGGAAGGAATGAGCCTGATGATGGTACGTGGTGGTGAGCCGGGACAAAATCAGTATTTATTGGATAATGTGCCACTTATCTATGTGAATCACCTCGGCGGATTCCTTTCTGTTTTTAATCCGGATATGATTAACTCGGTGGATTTTTACAAAGGGAACTTCCCTGCACGACAAGGCGGTAAATTATCGTCAATCGTGGACATCACACAACGTGAAGGTAACATATCTAAACATCAGGGTTCTTTCAGTGTAGGCATCACCGATCTTTCATTTACATTTGAAGGTCCTTTGGCTAATAAAAAACTCAGCTATATAGTGACTGCCCGCAAAACCGTAACAGATGCACTACTCGGCTTAATAAGCGTTTTGGCTAAAGAGAATGATGCAATTGTCGCTTACGGCTTTCATGACATCAATGCCAAACTAAACTGGAAACCCGATGATCGCAACAACCTGATTCTGAACTTATACCAAGGTGACGATTACCTGAATTATTGGACCAAACCCTGGAAAATGACAAACGACGAACGCAGTCACTTCAACCAACAATGGGGTAACTGGTTAATTTCAGGTCGCTGGAACCGAGTGATCACCCCCAGGCTTTATGCTGAAAATATTCTCTCTTACAGTCGCTACCGCAATAAAACAGGACAGGACTACAGTTATAAGGAAGATGGCGTGATAAAGGAAATCAATTCTCTGAACAGAGCTTCTGTCAACGAATTCTCTCTTCGTTCAGCATGGAAATATGCATTCCTGAAAAACTGGAATATCGAGTTCGGCGGACAAATAAGCAATCTTATTTATGAACCCAATTACAACTATCTTTCTACTTCTTCCACGCCCGCTATAAGCGATAAATTTAACGCAGTTGAATCCGCTGTATACATGGATAACAAAATCAACCTGATTCCGGAACTACTGATACAACCGTCGTTTCGTTTAAGCAGTTTCAGCAACAGTGGTAAAAGCTACATTGAGCCGGAGCCGCGCATGAACATTTCATACTCGCCCAATCAGAATCAAAGTTTCAACCTGAATTACATGCGTGTAAGCCAAAGTTCACATTTGGTTTTTGCCCAATCGGAATTATTGAAAAAGGAAGTGTGGTTGCCTGCTACGGCGATATTACCACCGGAAATTTCAAATCAGTATGCCTTTTCGTGGAATGGGCAATTTGCCGGAGGAAAATTTTCAGTGGAAGCGGGTGTATATTACAAACAAATGAATCATCTTGTTACACTAAAAGAAGGATACGAAAACATGATCAATATCACGGCTGTAGAAAACAAGATTGAAAGCAATGGAAAAGGGACGGCATATGGTGCTGAGTTGATGTTGAAAAAGAACACCGGAAAATGGACTGGTTCTTTAGGTTATGCCTGGTCTTATGCCAATCGCACATTTGCCAACATCAACAACGGAGATAAATACGAGTATGATTTTAACCGGCCACATAATGTGACTTTAACCGTGAATCGCGAACTACCCAAAAACTGGGCTATGAACGTGATATGGATTTTCCAGAGCGGGATGCCCTATACACCGGCTTTAGGGAAATATTACACTTTGAATCCTGAAACACAGAAACCCGCGATTGAAATCATTTACGGAGATAAAAATTCGGCACGCATGCAACCCTATCATCGTCTTGATCTGGGATTTAGTCATACGATAACGAATCGCAAAGGAGATAAAGCCGTGTGGACATATTCCATTTATAATGCCTACAACCGCATCAACCCATTTGGTTATTATTATGATGATGATAAAAATCGTGATAATTTTACAGATTACACGCGGCCGTTGCAATTATATAAAATCGGACTGTTCTCCATCATCCCAAGTATTTCATACAAAGTATATTTTGATTACAATAAAGAAACTCCGAAGAAAGAGAAAAAGAAGAAAGAAAAATTTCACTGGTTGTATTTTTAAGCAGCGACCGACTGGTGAATGATGAAAAATCTTTGGTAGTATCACCACAAGTCCACAAAACTTCTCTTTCCCCTCAAATAATAATTCACAATAATGCTTTTGGGGGTAATCTCAGGAATATGGGGATTGATGGCTGACTGGAGATTAGCAAGGCGTTTTTGTTTGAACCGGGGTCGCATCTTTCGGTATGCTATTCTGGCTTTCAGGACAGCTTTGGCATTCTTAGGTTTACCTGTAATCAGCAATTGAAACGCTGCCAGATAATCCATAAAAAAACGGATTGTCAACACGGGAGAAAGTTCGGATGGATGCAAATTTTTATAAAGCATCAAAAGGTTGTTTCTGAAATTCAGATAGGTTTTTTGAGGATGTTCGGCCTGCAAAGTACCACCTCCCACATGGTAAATTTTACTTTGAGGTATGCACACGATGCGATGATTCCGATTTCTCAATCGCCAGCACAAATCTATTTCCTCCATATGGGCAAAAAAAGCAGCATCAAAACCGCCTGCCTGATGAAAGATTTTGGCCCTGATCACCAGACAGGCACCAGTTGCCCAAAACACATCGCTGATGGTGTCATATTGCCCTTTGTCTTCTTCAAGATGTGACAAAATACGTCCTCTGCAAAAAGGATAGCCTAAATAATCCATGAAACCACCTGCCGCACCGGCATGTTCGAAATAATTCCGGTTGTTGTAGGAGAGAACTTTCGGCTGACAGGCAACCACATCCGGATGATGTTCCAAATAATCGATCATGGGCGACAACCAACCCTCCGTCACTTCCACATCCGAATTTAAGATCACATAATAGTCTGCCTCAATTTGTGCCAATGCCCGATTATACCCCCCGGCAAAACCGTAGTTTTGGTCAAACTGAATAAGCCTGATGTCTTTGAATTTTTCCTTCAATAAGCTTATAGAATTGTCAGTGGAACCATTGTCTGCCACAATGATAGTTGCCAAAGATGCCGGCGTATGCTTCTGCAAGACGGGCAGAAACTGCTCCATATAATGCGCGCCGTTCCAATTCAATATAACAACAGCAACCTTCATATTCCTAATGGTTTAACACCCACTTAATTCTCAACTATTGTTTTTTTTGCATGTTTCCACCGATTATGCGACCACAACCAAAACTCAGGACGAGCGATGATGCTCTCTTCGAGATAGCGCATAAAGGTTTCGGTGATTTCATGTTCTTCCGTCGCAAGAGGATCAACGGCAATGGGTTTAACAATCGAATGATAATAACCTCTTTTAACCCTTTGGATATCTAAATAAAAAACCGGATAATGGTATTTTTTAGCCAACTGCTCGGTGCCTAAAAAAACCGGTGTATCCTGATTGAGAAATTGCATGCGGTGTCGAATGAATCTGGCTTTCGGACTTTGATCCGAAATCATTGGGAAAATACCCATTTTGCCGGTTTCTCTCATCTCTGCTAATTTCCGGAGCAGGTTGTTTCTTTCAACACATATGGCTCCATGACGATTTCTCAACCTGATCATCATCTTGTCGTAATGCTTGTTCCTCAGCTTTTGATAAACAGGATAGATGCGTACGGACACATCAGAAGGAATGTGCAAACTAAAAATTGTTGCCCATTCCCAATTGCAATAATGTCCGATCATCGCCATGACGATCTCTTTCTCTTGAGCGTGATTATACAACAACTCAAGATTTTCAATCGTCATCCTTTTGCTTATTTTCTCAGGAGACGCATGTAACTGCCAGATGATCTCCATACACAGATCGCAGAAATAATGATAAAATTTCTTTTCCAGTTTGATAATTTCCGTCTGCGTATAATTCGGAAAAGCATGCGTCAGGTTCTTTCTGACAACCTTTCGCCTGTATCTTACCAGATAGTAAACAACAGGAAACATCAAGTCCGACAATACATACAAAGCCCCTAATGGAAGCCATGCGATTGTCCAGATCAAACCATAAATCAAATAAAAAGACATAGAGTACGCAGCTATTGCCTATTCGTAAACGCCGATAGATTTACCATATTCATACTCACCTTCCAGGATATGACTGATTTCTTCCTCGGAGATGTTCATAGCATCTTCTTTAATGCATTTTTTCAGATACTCAAACATATCTTCCTCATCAATAAATGCTGCCTCGGCAGTATCTTCTTCAATTAAACCTTGTTCGTCGTAAAACTCATAAATAACATCCAGCACGTATTCAATTTTTTTCTCTGTAATGGTTTCCTTCAAATCGGCCGGCAAGTTTTGAAAGATAAATTTGACAGCCTCAACATCGTCATAAAATAATAAATCGTCTTCTGCTTTCATCTGTTTGTTTTTTATTTTTAGTTGTCGTATAGAACTCTCAATGAAAATTGATCCTTCAGGATGAAATATCCCATAAAGATGTAATTCAAACGTCAAAGATATGGGTTTATTCTGACGAAACAGCGTAATTTCGCAAGAATTTTAATGAAAATACTGCCCATACAAATCTCGTGGTTTAAAATAAAACCTTATATTTGGGAGGTCGATTAATAGCTCAACACGCATGAATCCGTTTCGGGAAAAGCCTTTGAAAGCGGTGTCGTATTTATCTGTGTTGGTCACTGATTATATCGGCAGCAAAAAAAGAATTATATTGGCATAAAAAATATTATTGAACCCCTTATAATTAAAGACTCCAATGACAATTAAATTGTTTACTTTCAATCCCGTACAAGTGAACACCTATGTTTTACACGACGAAACCGGTGAAGCAATCGTGATCGATGCCGGATGTTTTAACACACAAGAAAAGCGGCTGCTGCAAAGCTACATAGACGATAACCGACTGAAATTGGTACGGGTATTAAACACACATTTACACTTTGATCATCAGTTTGGCAATAAATTTTTGTTCGATGCCTATGGATTGAAACCCGAAGCCCACCGGGCTGACGAGTTTTTGTTGGAGTATGTAAAGACCGGCAATGTAGTATATGGTTTTCCCTTTTCGGAAAATGCCCAGCCATTGGGAGCATATCTACAGGAAGATCAATTGATTAAATTTGGAAACACCGTCCTGAAAACCATTCATGTGCCCGGTCACAGTCCGGGACATGTGGTTTTTTATAACGAAAAAGAAAAAGTGTTGTTCGCAGGGGATGTTTTATTCAACGGCTCTATCGGCCGCACCGATTTGGAACAAGGTGACTATGCCACCCTGATCAGAAACATTCAGGAAAAATTGATGACATTACCCGATGACACAATAGTATATCCCGGTCATGGTCCAAGCACAAGCATCGGAGAAGAAAGAAAATACAACCCGTTTTTATGAAAACAAAGAGCAAAGACAAAAGACAAAAGAATAAAGACGAAGAACTAAGAACGAAGAACGAAGCCAAAAGCCAAGAGCTAAAAGCCAAAAGCTAAACTCGCGACCCCGGAACACGGAACTCGTAACTTCCCTAACTTCTTTAACTTCTTCTAACTTCCAAAAACTACCAACTACTATCTACCAACTCCCAACTACTAAAACCAACTTCCCTAACTTCTTTAACTTCCAAAAATCATCGTTCATAAATCCTCTTCTCTGCAATATATTCCACCACCTTCGGATGCAGCCATGCCGACACATCTTCTCCTTTTCTGATCATCTCTCTGATTTGGGTGGAAGAAATATCGTAAAGCGGAGTGTCTAACAACTGCATTTGGGGATATTGAACAGCCACTGTAGAAAAATCATATCCTTTTCTGGGATAAACCAACACAGGATAAGTATCTAAAATCTGTTGATAATCTTTCCATTGGTCGAATATTACGGCATTATCGCTTCCTATCACCAACAAAAACCGGTGTTGGGGATGGAGTTCGGTCAGTTTTTTTAATGTATCCACGGTATAGGAAGGTACGGGCATGGTAAACTCCACATCTGAAACTTTTATGCGAGGATTGTCACCAACTGCAGCTGCCACCATTTCCATACGAGTATATTCATCGGGTTGATGTTCCACATCTTTTAACGGATTAGACGGAGTAACTACAAGCCACACTTCATCTGCCAACTTTTTGTCAAGCACATACTCAGCTAATTTCTGATGACCCAGATGAATGGGATTAAAGGATCCGGAATAAATAGCTATTTGCATAAGATTGAACTGATGATTTACTTTGCAAAAGTATCAAAATTCTTTATCTTTGTTCTCTTTCAAATTTTGTTTAAACACATATAAGTAAAATACAAATGAATATTACTCAACGATTTTTAAAATACGTCAGTTTTCATACTACTTCGGATGAAAACACAGGGTTGACACCCAGCACGCCGGGACAAATGGTTTTTTCCAAATACTTAGCTGAAGAATTGGCAGCTATCGGCATGACAGAGATCAGTTTGGATGACAAGGGTTATCTGATGGCTACACTGCCTGCAAATTGTGATAAGGATGTTCCGACCATCGGCTTCATCGCGCACGTGGACACCAGTCCGGAGATGTCAGGGGAAAACATTCAAGCACGCATAGTCGAAAATTATGACGGGAAGGATATTCTGCTGAACAAAAAAGAACAAATAGTTCTTGAAACTTCTGTTTTTCCTGAAATTTTGCAATACAAAGGTCAGGATATCATTGTTACAGACGGTACCACACTTTTGGGAGCTGATGATAAAGCCGGTATTGCTGAAATAGTTACAGCTATGGAATATCTGATCGCACATCCCGAGATCAAGCATGGTAAAGTGAGGGTTGCTTTTACACCGGACGAGGAAATCGGTCAGGGTGCTCATCATTTTGACGTAAAGAAATTTGGCGCCGAATGGGCTTATACCATGGATGGCGGTCAAGTAGGCGAATTGGAATACGAGAACTTCAATGCTGCTTCCGCAAAGGTGACTTTCAACGGACTAAATGTACATCCGGGGTATGCAAAAGGTAAAATGATTAATTCCATCTTAATCGCCAATAAATACATCGCTATGCTTCCTGCAGATGAAACTCCCGCTGAAACAGAAGGTTATGAGGGTTTTTACCATTTGCTTGCCATAGAAGGAGGTATTGAAAAAACTTCTTTGACCTACATCATCCGCGACCATGACCATGAGCAATTCTTGTTCAGAAAAAAAAACATGCAGGAATTGGTGGAAAAAATTAACACCACCTATGGACCGGGTACGGCAACCATCGAGTTAAAAGACCAATATTATAATATGCGTGAAAAGGTAGAACCAGTCATGCACATTGTTGACAGAGCCGCTGAGGCCATGAAAGAAGTGGGTATTACACCCATCATCAAGCCCATACGCGGCGGAACGGATGGTTCCCAGCTTTCTTTCAAGGGACTTCCCTGCCCCAATATCTTTGCAGGCGGACATAATTTCCATGGCAGGTTTGAATACCTTCCCATAGAATCCATGGAAAAAGCCACACAGGTTATCATTCACATCATTAAAAACTTAGCAAAATAAAACAGATATGAACTTCACTCCTTTTATTAATATTCACAAGGCACTGGGTGCCAAACTACACGAATATGCAGGTTATGAAATGCCCATAGAATATTCGGGTATCACCGATGAACACCTGACTGTTAGAAATGCTGTCGGCGTATTTGACGTTTCGCATATGGGCGAGATTTGGGTGAAAGGTCCGAAAGCGCTGGAATTTCTGCAGCGGATGACCACCAATGACTTAAGTGTTTTACCCATAGGAAAGGCACAATACACTTGTTTGCCCAACGGCAAAGGCGGTATTTTAGATGATATTTTAATTTATCATTATGAAGTCAATAAATACCTCTTGGTAGTCAATGCCGCCAACACGGAAAAAGACTGGAAATGGCTGAACGACAACAACAAAGAAGGGGTTGAAATGGACAATGCCACACCCTGGACGGCTCAGTTGGCCATTCAAGGTCCGAAAGCCACAAAAACACTACAAAAACTCACGGATATCAATCTTTCGGACATTCAATATTATCATTTTACGGTAGGTGATTTTGCGGGATGTCAGGAAGTGATCATTTCAAACACAGGCTATACCGGAGCCGGTGGCTTTGAATTATATTTTCATCCCGAATATGCTGAAACCATTTGGCATGCCATTTTTGAAGCCGGAGAAGAATACGGTATCAAGCCCATAGGTTTGGGTGCACGTGACACCTTGCGTTTGGAAAGCGGTTTTTGTCTCTACGGGAACGACATTGACGAGACCACTTCTCCTATTGAAGCAGGCTTGGGATGGATTACCAAATTTGTGGAGGGGAAAGACTTTATCGACAGACCTTTGTTTGAAAAGCAAAAAAAAGAAGGGGTATTGCGTAAACTGATACGCTTCGAAATGGCAGAAAGAGGCATTCCCCGCCAAGGCTACAACATCTTATCTCCCGAAGGAAAAATTATAGGTCGGGTTACCTCCGGCACCATCATTCCCGGCACCAAAACCGGAATTGGAATGGGCTATGTAGCGACGGGATATGCAGTTTCCGGTGGTGAAATTGGAATTGAAATACGAGGAAAACAGATCATGGCAAAGGTGAAATAAATTAAACCTACTATGCGCTTACATCGCCTCAATATCATCAATTATAAAAATATTGAAGAAGCTTCGTTGGAGTTTTCGGATAAAATTAATTGCCTGATTGGCAATAATGGCATGGGAAAAACCAATATGCTTGATGCCATTTATTATCTGTCGTTTTGTAAAAGCCACACCAATGTGGTTGACTCGCAAAATATCAAGCATGATTCGGATTTCTTTATGATCAGGGGAAACTATCAAAAGAATGGTGATGAAGAGGAGATTTATTGCGGAGTGAAACGCCGGCAGAAAAAGCAATTCAAAAGGGGACAAAAAGAATACGAAAAATTGTCTGATCACATAGGCTTGATCCCTTTGGTCATGGTGTCTCCCGACGACAGTCAACTGATTTCTGAAGGAAGTTACGAACGGCGTAAGTTTATGGACGGTGTAATTTCCCAGTATAACAAGACTTACTTACAACAACTGTTACAATACAACAACTTACTGAAGCAGCGAAACGCCTTGCTCAAATTGGAACGTCCTGTCGATGCCACTATTTTTGAAGTACTTGAAGAGCAGATGAATACGCTTGGGCAATACATTTTTCAAGAAAGAACCAAATTTATCACTGAATTTATTCCGGTCTTTCAAAGATTTTACATTACAATTTCCGGAGATAACGAACAAACCAACCTGGAATATACCTCTCAATATCAACAACATGGAGATTTGTTGAAAAGAATGTCCGAAACCCGTGAACGCGATTTGATATTGGGTTTTTCCACACAAGGAATTCACAAGGATGATCTGGAGATGACTTTGGGAGATCACCAAATTAAAAAAGTAGGATCACAGGGACAAAATAAAACTTACCTGATTGCACTCAAATTTGCTCAATTCGACTTCCTGAAAAAAACACATAATTGCTCACCTATTCTTTTAGTGGATGATATCTTTGACAAGTTAGATGCCACCCGTGTGGAAGCAATTATCAAATTGGTTACCTCAGATTTATTCGGACAAATATTTATTACCGACACCAATCGTGAAAATTTAGATGCTTTGTTGACTCAATTAAACAGCAATGCCAAAATTTTTAATGTCGTAAATGGAAAAATCACATCACAAACCCTCATATAATAATTTTTGATTTTTACAACCTTATTCCCCATTAAATTATTTTTTTGGAAACTTTTTGCTAACATAAAAAAATCATCTTACTAATTATCAGAGGTTTAATTTTTATTCTGGGAAACTTCTATTTTTTATAAAAAATAAAGTTGATTTTTTTGTTGGATATTACAAATTAATTAATTAATCTTGTAGTCTATTTTTCAAATTTTTATGTGCTCTTCAAAGCACATAAAATTTAACCATGAAAAGACTATTAATTCATTATATAAATATTTTTTGTCGTGAAAGTGAAAACCTACAAACCTGAAGAAATTCGCCAGGCCACTTTTGATTTCTTCCAGGGTGATGAATTGGCGACTAAAGTTTGGATAAGCAAGTATGCTTTGAAGGATTCGTTTGGTAATATTTTCGAAAAAACGCCGGACGATATGCACAGAAGAATTGCACGTGAAATTGCACGTATTGAAAAAAAATACAAAAATCCGATGACGGAAGATCAATTGTTTGAATTAATGCGCAATTTCAGGTACATCGTACCCCAGGGAAGTCCCATGACAGGTATTGGAAACGACTTTCAGGTAGCATCTCTTTCCAACTGCTTCGTGATTGGTTTTGACGGAGATTCTGATTCATACGGAGCCATCATCAAAATTGATGAAGAGCAGGTGCAATTGATGAAACGCCGCGGTGGTGTGGGACATGATCTTTCTCACATCCGTCCGAAAGGTTCTCCGGTTAAAAATTCAGCTCTGACCTCCACCGGTATTGTTCCGTTTATGGAACGATATTCCAACTCCACCCGTGAAGTAGCACAGGATGGCAGAAGAGGTGCTTTGATGTTAAGCGTATCCATTCAACATCCGGATGCTGAATCTTTCATTGATGCTAAAATGGAATCCGGCAAAGTAACCGGAGCCAATGTTTCTGTGAAAATTAGCGATGAATTTATGCATGCAGCATTGGAGAATCGTCCGTACAAACAACAGTATCCCGTCGATTCCGACGAACCTTCACACGAGGTGGAAATTGATGCCAATGCTTTGTGGAAAAAAATTGTGCATAACGCCTGGCAATCTGCCGAACCCGGTGTACTATTCTGGGATACCATCATCAGAGAATCTATTCCGGATTGCTATGCAGATTTAGGTTTCAAAACTGTATCCACCAATCCCTGCGGGGAAATTCCTCTTTGTCCTTATGATAGCTGTCGCTTGTTAGCTATCAATTTATATTCTTATGTAGTGCATCCATTTACTGCTGATGCTTATTTCGATTTTGAACTATTCCATGAACATGTACAGGTAGCTCAACGTATCATGGATGACATCATCGATCTGGAAATGGAGAAAATCGAAAAAATCCTCGATAAAATCAAGTCAGATCCTGAAGATGACGTGATTAAAAGCACCGAATTTCAGTTGTGGGAAAAAATTAAAGACAAAACCCTGCAAGGTCGCCGTACCGGTGTTGGCACAACAGGAGAAGGAGATATGCTGGCAGCTTTGGGTTATCGCTACGGCACGGATGAAGCCACGGATTTTTCCGAGAAAGTGCATAAGGCCCTGGCTTTAGCAGCCTACCGTTCATCAGTAAACATGGCAAAAGAACGTGGAGCTTTTGAGATTTATGATGCCAAAAGAGAGGTTAACAACCCTTTCATCAACCGTTTGAAAGAAGCTGATCCGGAATTATATGAAGATATGATTAAGTATGGGCGCAGGAATATTGCTTGTCTGACGATTGCACCAACGGGTACAACCAGTATCATGACTCAAACCACCTCCGGCATTGAACCTGTATTCCTACCCTATTATACACGCCGCAGAAAAGTAAACCCGAGTGATAAAAATGTCAGGATTGACTTCGTAGATGAAAATGGCGATTCCTGGGAAGAATACTCTGTATTCCACCATAAATTTGTTACCTGGATGGAAGCCAACGGACATCCGGCCACCAAACATTATTCTAAGGAAGAAATTGAAGAATTAGTTGCCCAGTCACCTTACTATAAAGCCACCGCCAATGATGTAGATTGGTTGAAAAAAGTACAGATGCAGGGCAGGATTCAAAAGTGGGTGGATCATTCCATTTCCGTAACTATTAACTTACCTGCTGATGTGAGTGAAGAGATGGTAGGAAAATTATACGAGGAAGCCTGGAGATGCGGATGTAAAGGCGTTACCGTTTACAGAGACGGTTCCCGCTCAGGTGTTTTGGTTGAAGACAAGGAAGACGATCCTAATTTAGTGTGTTTCCCCGCCGTTGAAGGCCGGCTGGTTCGTCCCACAGAATTGGAATGCGACATCCTTCGTTTCCAAAATAATCGTGACAAATGGATTGCCTTTGTTGGGTTGAAAGATAACCGTCCTTATGAAATTTTTACCGGTATTGCTGATGATGAAGAAGGAATCATGTTACCCAAAGCCGTAACCAGTGGCAAAATCATCAAAGTAGTGGATGATGAAGGTAATAAACGTTACGATTTCCAATTTACCAATAAAAGAGGTTTTAAAATTACGGTGGAAGGTTTGTCTCACAAGTTCGATAAAGAATTCTGGAACTATGCCAAATTGATTTCCGGTGTCTTACGTTATGGTATGCCCATCGACCAGGTAGTGAAATTGGTTTCCAGCATGGAGTTAGACAGTGAGTCTATCAATACCTGGAAAGTCGGTGTAGAAAGGGCACTGAAAAAATACATACCGGATGGAACACAAATAGCTGAACAAGCTTGTCCGAATTGTGGAGAAAAGACCCTGATCTATCAAGAAGGATGTTTAACTTGTAAGTCTTGTGGTCATTCAAAATGTGGATAAATAAATTTGTTTTAAGACAACCCCAGTAACTACACATAACTAATTTTATAATCATGAACAACAAACGAATCATTGTGATCGGCGGTTCAGCAGCCGGTCCGAAAGCCGCATCCCGCGCACGCAGAATTGATGAAAATGCTGACATCACTATCATCCAAAAATCAGCTGATTTATCCATGGCTTCTTGTGGATATCCCTATTATATAGGAGGTTTTTTCGATGAAAGGGAACAACTGCTTTGTTCGCCTGCCGGAGTAGTCAGGGATACCAACTTCTTTTGGAATGCCAAGAAAATTGTTACAAAAGTCAGTACTGAAGCAACAAAAATCAACCCTGCAAAAAAAACAGTTGATTTCACCAATCTTATTACCGGAGAAAAAGGCTCTTTGTCTTATGACAAACTGATTGTAGCAACAGGTGCAACACCACGCAAACCACCTATCCCCGGAATTGAACTAAAAGGTGTCACCACGTTAGTGTCTATGCCGGATGCAGATTTTCTGCGTAAAGTCCGGGATGAGGGAAAAATCAAAAATGCCGTCGTTATAGGTGGCGGTTTAATCGGTATTGAAACAGCAGAAGCCTTGAACTTAGCCGGTATCAATATCACTCTAGTCGAAATGCTACCTCAATTACTGACTTTTTTGGATAAACATCTGGCACGTTTGGTTGAAAATTACGTGCGAACCAAAGCCAATGTCATCTTACAAAATGGTGTTTCAGCTTTCTTGGGTAAAGATGGCAAACTGACAGGAGTTAAGTTGAATGACGGAACGGAAATACCTTGTGAATTAGCTGTTTTAGCTACAGGTGTAAAGCCCAACACCAAATTGGCACAAGATGCAGGATTAACGCTCGGAAAAACGGGTGGTATTGTGGTGGATCAATACATGCAAACTTCTAATCCGGATATTTATGCTGTCGGTGATTGTATCGAAATTCCTAATTTAATTACAGGTAAACCCGTTCATGCTCCATTTGGCGATTTGGCTAACTTGCAAGGTCGTGTTGCAGGAGAAAATGCCATCTTGGGAAATACAGCCACCTTCAAAGGTACAATACAAACAAGTATTTGCAAAGTATTCGACTATGCAGTTGGCACTACCGGTTTGTCTGCACAAGATGCCACTGAAATGGGTTTTACCAATATTGAAACGGTGGTTAATGTAAGTTTAGACAAACCCGGGTTCATGCAAGGGAAGCTATTAACCACCAAGCTTGTTGTAGAAAAATCCACGCACAAAATTCTTGGTGCACAAGTCATAGGTCCCGGCGATGTAAGCAAGCAAATAGCTATATGGGCAATGGCAATTCAGGGCAAAATGAAGGTTGAAGATATGGTGAATGCAGATTTGCCCTATGCACCTCCTTTTTCTTTGGCTATTGATCACAGCATTGCCACCGCTCACATCATGCAAAACAAACTAAGAGGATTTTACCAAAGTATTTCAGGCGAAGAATTGAGAAACAAACTGAAAGAAAAAGCGAACATGCTATTGATTGATGTCCGTAATCCCGGTGAATTTGAAGAGATGCGATTGGGTATAGGCGAACGGCTGATTCCGTTGGGACAACTACGTAAACGCATTATGGAACTGCCCGCAGATAAAAATACCGAAATTATTATTTGGTGTAAAATTTCTCTGAGAGGTTATGAAGCAGCATTGATTCTGCAGGCCCATGGCTATAAAAATGTAAAATTGATGGAAGGCGGTGTCATGGCCTGGGCCTGGGAGAGAGAAAGGTAAAACACTTTTTCTAATCTATTTCAATTAAAACAGCATCATTTTTCAAGTCAAAAATGATGCTGTTGGTATCTATTTTACCTTTCTTATCTAAATTTACCGGATAGATTGTTTTCCAAAATCCTGAGTCTGACGCCAAGCCTGATAACGCTGGTTATTTCAATTCTGGAATCGCTGGATAATAATTTTCTCAATACACTGAGAACATTGTTCAATGAATTTTCTTTCAATTTACAATCGTCGGTTTGCCACACTTCTTGTACAATCAATTCTCTGCTGACAAAGGAATTCATATGATTGCACAATACCTCCAGGACAGAAGCCTGACATTTATTAATGCGCACTGTTTCAGACTGGTAAGTCAATAATTGCTCATCCGGATAGTAACTGACATCACCCAATTTAAAACAATGTTCCTTCAAATTATACTGATATTGCTTGATTAACAGATTGTTAATTCTAAGTAAAACCTCCTGAATTTTGAATGGCTTATTCAAATAGTCCGCATTACTAAAACTAAAAGCCCGATTCAAAGTCTCTCTACAATTCAAAGATGTAATAAAAAGAACCGGAACCAAGTTATCTATCTGTCTGATTTCCTCAACAATCTCAAATCCCGTTCGATCGCCGGGCAACATCACGTCCATTAAGACGACATCTGGATCAAATTGAGAAAAGGCGTCAATTACATGAGCACCCTCTTCCAGGTAAAGGACGTTTAATTTATTCATTTCCAACATACTGGCAACTGTAGTACCCAGATAAACATCGTCTTCAACCATTAATACCTTTTTCATGCTTTTATCAGTGTATCTTCCTGATACAACCCTATCTGAAATTTAAGTTTAGGAATGTGATCAAGATTTAAAAGTTAAACTTATAATCAACCGTAAAATTATACATTTTTTTACATGTAGGAGAATCCTGATAAATCCTTTATGAATTTTTAGCTTTCTTGTTAGAACTTTGGTAGAACTTTGGTAGAACTCTTTAAGAAAATGATTAAAGTATTAGCTATACCTTTGTGTCGGAAAACAAAACATGTATTTTTTTGCATTTCGGTTTAAATGAATTTCCGAATAAAATTTTAATCTAATACTCAAACTTACAATCTCTGTTTCAAAAGATTGTTGCATAAAAATCACCTGCAAATTAATATCTGATTTGTTTACTTTTAAAAAATGCCTTGAGTAGCTCAAAGCTCTCAAGGCATTTTACTAATCAACGATTAAAATCAAATGTATTTATTTTACAATAATTTTAGCAGTCGTACCGGAAGTACGAACAATATAAATTCCTTTTGGTAAATTTACTTCTATCATTTCAGCCGGTTTATAGGTAATCATTTTTGCTCCTGTAATGGCAAACACTTCTACAGGAGATGAAGGCATCCGGCCAAAAATCATCTTGTTGTTTGCAAACTTAAAATCTCCTGCAGCCACAGGGGAATTCACACCACTCGATAGGGATTTGGGAGCAAATGCTACTCCTTTTAAAACTGCACCGCTCGGAGCAGAAAACAAAGTAACTTTCTGAGTGAGGTCAATATCAATGGTGGCGTTGTGACCCGCTACATCCACCAATTTTATCAATTGATTGTCCGCAGTGCCTCCATGACCGGTTGTCAGATATAGATAAGCACCTGTCTCCGCCCTTTCAGCAGATAAACGAGCACCTCCAAAGTCAGTTAAATAAACGCCGTTATAATTCCAACTATCATTTACTAAAGAATACTTGCGGATAGAGCCATTGTCATATGCAAAAGAACCAACTATATACAAAACATCATACTTGTTGCCGTTAGCGCCGGAAGAAACCATATAGAAATCGTTCGCAACTGAATCGTGTTCCATATTGTCCGGTAAAGGTAAATCGGTGATAACACCACCGGTAATCGCCGATGTAGTAGCCACAGGAGCCAGGGGAACATCTTTCTTGCTTTGTTGCCCAACATACACTGTTTCGCCAAAAATTTTGATCCCTCTGATATTAACAGCCGGAGACGGCTCAACAGCATCATTCGTATATTGTCCTTCCTGATCAGCAATGTAAAAATTGATGTTATCAAAAGTAGTTGCACATCTGGTTTGTTGTCTGCTTACTCCGGTGTACTCAGCTTTAATGGCGTACGTACCATCATATCCTAACGCAATTACGGCACGTTCCAAAGTTCTGTTGGCATTTTTGGAAGCATCTTCAGTTTTATGACCCGTAAAACAAAACAAGGTTCCGTCTGCAGAGTTGGCAGCATATAAAGTAGTACCGGCGCTACCCGATACACGTATGGCATTCTCTCCGGAACCGGGAATACTGATGGTCTGTACAGCAGTTTGATCAGCATCGGTTTTATTGACTTCCACAACACTTACTGTGGTGTTATTCTCGTCAATGGCAGCTACCAGAACCGCTAAATTATCCTTACCGAAAGCCTGCTGACTGTACATTAAGGTAGTGTATGTACATACTAAAGCTACTGACATTAAAAATTTAATAAAGGTATTCCTTTTCATAAGCTTTTAATTTATTTATGATTTGTGATTTATAATCAAACTGTTATATAGAACTCTCTCCTGTGAATTGACCTGATCTTTCGCACATGCGAAATTAGTTCATGCCCGTTTTGTGATGATATTTCCCGGGAGTTTGTTACAGATTATTGATCAAGAAGTCATTTATTTATCAGGTTCGGATTCAATAAATTGAATGAACATACGTGGTTTCTTACGAAATCCTCACAAAGTTAACAAAAATTTTATCTATATCCCGCTAGTTTTATGTAAATTGAAATTTATCATGTAAATTTGCGTGCAAAAATTACAAATTATGTACAATATCCTCGTTACAGGCGGAGCCGGTTTTATTGGTTCCAACCTTTGTGAAGCCCTTTTGGCACTGGGACACCGGGTGGTTTGTCTGGATAATTTCTCTACCGGACATCGCCATAACATAGAAACTTTCTTATCAAACAGGCAATTTAAATTAATAGAAGGAGACATACGTAATTTAGCTACTTGCCGGGAAGCGGTTGAAGGAATCGATTATGTACTTCATCAGGCTGCTTTAGGCTCTGTGCCTCGCTCTATCAATGATCCGATAACATCTAACGAGGTGAATATATCAGGTTTTCTAAATATGCTTGTTGCAGCGCGTGATGCTAAAGTAAAGCGGTTTATCTATGCTGCCAGTTCCTCCACTTACGGTGATTCCGAATCCCTCCCTAAAATAGAGGATGTAATTGGAAGGCCACTTTCTCCATATGCCATCACCAAATATGTCAATGAATTGTATGCTGATGTTTTTGCAAAAACTTATGGTATGGAGTGCATAGGCCTACGGTATTTCAATGTATTTGGTCGCAGACAAGATCCCAATGGGGCATATGCAGCCGTAATTCCTTTATTCGTTAAGCAATTGCTCAACAACGAATCACCGGTGATCAACGGTGATGGTGAATATTCACGTGATTTCACTTATATTGATAATGTGATCCAGATGAATTTGTTAGCCATGCAGACTGAAGACAAACAGGCTATCAACACTGTTTATAACACAGCCTACGGCGAAAGAAATACCCTGTTGCAGTTGGTGGCGAACCTGAAAGAATTTTTAAGCGAGTACAACCCGGAAGTTAAAGATATTGAGGTTAAATACGGTCCATACCGCGCCGGAGACATTCCACATTCATTGGCATCCATTGATAAAGCACGTAAGCTGTTGGGCTACGATCCTCGGTTTTCTTTGCGTGACGGATTGAAAGAGGCAGTAAAGTGGTATGTAAACAACTTATAAAATAACGCCCCGAGCTCAATCGAAAGCCTGTAAAGTTGAAGCGTGGAATATAAGGTAGTTTGGGGATGAAATTGATTGAAAAAATTATAATTGCATAAAAACCAAATATGAATACAGTAAAAATTGCAGTAATAGGTTTAGGGTACGTGGGCCTTCCTTTGGCTCGTTTGTTTGCTACCAAGTATCCGGTAGTGGGTTTTGACATCAAAAAAGACAGGGTAAAAGAATTGATGTCCGGACATGATAGCACCTTAGAAGTAAAAGATCATGTTCTACAATCTGTTCTTCTCCCCTCCAGCCCCTTTCCCGCACCCCAAACTCCGGGACTATTTTGCTCTACCTCCTTAGAAGACATCCGCGATGCCAATTTTTATATAGTGACAGTTCCTACCCCGGTAGATAAAAACAACCGTCCTGATTTAACGCCCTTGATTAAAGCATCGGAATCAGTAGGCAAGGTCATTCAAAAAGGAGATATTGTAGTGTATGAAAGTACAGTATATCCCGGTGCCACAGAAGAGGATTGTATCCCCGTGATTGAAAAAGTTTCGGGCTTGAAATTCAATGAAGATTTTTTTGCCGGTTATTCTCCGGAGCGTATCAATCCGGGTGATAAAGAACATACGGTTGAGAAAATCAAGAAAATCACATCCGGCAGCACACCTGAAATCGGAGTATTGATTGACTCTGTTTACCAGTCAGTTATTATAGCAGGTACGCATTTAGCTCCTGCCATCAAAGTAGCTGAAGCAGCCAAAGTCATCGAAAATGCACAACGCGACATCAACATTGCTTTTGTGAACGAATTAGCTAAAATCTTCAATCTTTTAAATATAGACACCCATGCCGTATTGGAAGCTGCCGGTACAAAATGGAATTTTTTACCTTTCAGACCCGGATTGGTTGGCGGTCATTGCATAGGTGTGGATCCGTACTATTTGGCTCAAAAGGCGCAGGAAGTGGGCTATCACCCCGAAATTATTTTGGCAGGAAGAAGACTCAACGACAGCATGGGCGGCTACGTAGCATCACAATTGGTTAAAACCATGATAAAAAAGGATATTCACATCACAGGCTCCCGCGTGCTGATGTTGGGTGTAACCTTCAAAGAAAACTGTCCGGATATCCGCAACACAAAGGTTGTGGATGTATATCACGGTTTATTGGATTATGGTGTTGATGTAACCATTTACGACCCATGGGCAGACCCTGCCGAAGTACAAAAAGAATATGGTATTACCAGTGTACAGACATTGGATCATCTCCAGGCAGAGCCAAAATTTGATGCCGTAATTCTGACCGTTGCCCATCAAGAATTCATTTCATTGGACATCCAACAATTTCTAAAGGACAAAAGCGTGGTGTACGACGTGAAAGGAACACTGAAGGAAGGAGTGGACGGAAGATTATAGCCTGTCCCCCGTTGCACCTTAAGTCTCAACTGAACCTCTTATTATATATAGATAAAACCCATAAAGTCATAGATTATATAATTAAACTTTATGGGTTTTATGTGTTATCTTTGTATCGTAAAAGTCATAGAACTTGAGACGAAAAACAAGTATAACAATTTAAATATTATCATCATGAAATTTAAACTTCCAAAATTACCGTACGAAACTAACGCTTTGGAGCCGGTTATCGGTCAGCAAACAGTTGAATTGCACTATGGCAAGCATTATCAAGGATACATCAATAATTTGAACAATTTAATTCAGGGCACTAAATTCGAAAATATGGATTTGGTGGACATCGTTAAACAAAGTGATGGCGCTACATTTAACAATGCCGGCCAGTCTTTGAACCACCAAATTTACTTTCTTTCATTCTCTCCCAACGGTGGAGGCGTCCCTTCCGGAAAATTAGCAGAAGCTATTAACCGCGATTTTGGGAATTTTGAAAACTTCAAAAAAGAATTTAATGCAGCAGCTGTTTCTCTTTTTGGATCAGGTTGGGCATGGCTGGCAAAGGATGCAAATGGTAAATTATCCATTGTAAAGGAAGCAAATGGTGGGAATCCTGTTACAAAAAATTTAGTTCCATTACTTGGATTTGATGTGTGGGAGCATGCTTACTATTTAGATTATCAGAATCGCAGACCCGATCATGTGGATGCATTATGGAATATCATCGATTGGAAAGCCGTTGAAGCTCGTTATTGATCAAACTGTGAATGGTATTATCTGATTGTTTATTTAGTTAGCGTAAGGTACGATCGCCAGGTCGTACCTTTTTTGTCTGCCATGGTCACGTATACTTTTCCAATATTCTTTCAGTCTCGCCCAAATATCCCCTGCCAAAGATATTCAGGTGATTCATGACATGATACAGTTTATAAATATCTTCGCGATATTCCCAGCCCGGCTTCAAAGGATACTCTTGCTGATAAGCCTTATAAAATGCATCTGAGAACCCGCCGAACAATTTAGTCATTGCCAAATCGGCTTCCCGATGTCCGTAATAAACGGCAGGATCAATCAGAACTGCCTCACCTTGCCGGTTACAGATAAAATTTCCACTCCACAAATCTCCGTGAAGCAAGCATGGTTCTTCTTCAGAATCAGCTAAAATTGCAGTGATGTTCTTTTCCAATTTGATAAAATTACGCCGGAAATCTTTCGAAACAAAATGATTTTTTTCAGCCAATTGATACTGAAAAAGTAAGCGTTTATTAAAATAAAACGCAACCCAATCTTGCATTTCATCTTTATCAGCCTGATTTATCTGAACCGTAGCTCCTATGAAATTGTCCTCAAAAAAGCCGTAATTCTCTCCTGTATAACGATGCATGCGTGCGAAATTTCGTCCGAAATTTTCAAAAAAACCTGCCGGGATTCCGCCTGCTTCAATGAATTCGGTGAGAATAAATGTGTCTCCATAAATTATGGGGTTTGCAATTTGAATGGTACCTGCTTTTCTTAGTTCCATTAAACCGTGCATCTCACACCTATAAGTTTCGGAATGTTTTCCCGATTTTAAAAAATATTTTTTGCCGGATACCGTTATCAATTTACCGGAAGAACCGGGAAAAATACTTATCTTTTCATTTAAAAAAGACTCTAAAACAGAACGAATAGAATGCCGGGTAGTCATGATAAAAGTGCAAAAGATAAAAATTTTCATCAAACATACAATTTTTTTTTAATTGATGCGTTTATGTGTCAGAAACTCAAGTCAAAACAAACTGCCTATGCAAAAAACAATTACTCCTTTAAACAAAACTGATTTAAAAACCTCTTTTTCAAAACTTAATGAAAGTAAAATAGACATGCAACCCTCTCCACAAACCATCCGCAACATCATGCAATTCGCTGCAAACTATAGGGTGCAAAAGGTAAATAATCAGTATATTGAAATGTACTTAAGCTAAAAAAGAAAAGGCTTCCGAAAAATGGAAGCCTTTTTTTGTTACATTTGTAGCTTGAAAACTCGACATTATGCAACGAATCATTTCCCCCTCCATTTTAGCAGCCGACTTTGGCAATTTGCAAGCTGCCTGCGAGATGGTCAATCGCAGCAAAGCTGACTGGATACATATTGATGTGATGGATGGCGTATTTGTTCCAAATATCTCTTTCGGTTTTCCAATATTGAAGGCCGTTAAAAAATATTGCACCAAATTCATTGATGTACATATCATGATCGTAAATCCTGAAAAATACGTGCAACGCTTTGCTGAAGCGGGAGCAGAAATGCTTACCTTCCATTACGAGGCCACAGAAAAGCCGGAAGAAGTGATAGAGCTGATACGCCAACAAGGTATCAAAGCAGGTATCACCATTAACCCAGACATACCGGTTTCCGCCTTAAGACCCTTTATAAAAAAAGTTGACATGGTCTTGCTGATGAGCGTGTTTGCAGGATATGGCGGACAAAAATTCATAGAAGAAACTTACAACAGACTGGATGAATTAAGAGGGATGATTAACGAACTCAACCCTTCTTGCCTCATCCAAATAGATGGTGGCGTTTCCACCCACAACGCCCAAAAATTGTTTGAATACGGAGCCAATGTTTTGGTAGCCGGCAGCGCCGTGTTTAATGCCGACAATCCTGAAGAGATGATTGAAAGGATGTTGGATCACGGGTTTCGGGGTACGAGGTAGCGAGTTCCGCGGTCCGAGTTCACGGGGTACGGGTTCGCGAGGTGCGAGTTTACGCGGATTCCGAAATTGCGTTGCACGACACAGACGACCTTGACTGGTGAGCCAAAAAATAAGTGAGAACAGCGTTAAAATGTTAAAATTGTCTGTAGGACAAACACGTGAATAACCCCCGGATTCATCCGGGGCGGAAAGGTCAAGAATGGTTATAAAACTCTGTAAGAGTTTCCCTAAACTTAAATTGTTAAACGCCTACAGCGTTTGAGTGGTTGTGAGTTCAACTGCCCCCAATTAAAATTGGGGGTTATGCACGTGGAACTTCTACGAAGTTCAAATCGCAATTTCAAAAGAGTGGCACACGAATGATGCAGATTGAGCGGATTTACACAGATCGAGCGAAGCAGGCACAGTCTTGACTTTTTTTTGTTTCGTTTTTTTGTGTCAAGACAAAAAAATGAAGAGCAATTTAAGGCAACAATTACCATTATTTTGTTTGTTTACGAATGACCTTCCTACAAAGAACGCCCTTTGCGCGTCTATTATTGGCATTGATATCCGGTATTGTCGCTTTTCAATACTTCGATATTTTCAAGATCACGCGTTTAGCTTGGCTACTCATTGCCTTGATTTTAATTGCGTGGTCCTTTTGGACTCAGAAATCCCGACAAACCTATCGCTTGCGATGGTTGTTCGGAGCCGGAATTTTCATTCTGTTATTTTTATGGGGCTTTCAACTTGCTAAGTCAGCACACCAAAAAAGCATCTTTCCTTATATTAACACTAAGGCGGTGTTTGTTGGAACATTATCTGAAACACCGGTAGAAAAATCCAATTCATTAACTTGCAAGCTACATGTTACGAGCATGTATGACAGTATCAATTTTGTCAAAATAAATGCAACGGCTATCTTATACATTGAAAAGGACAACCGGGCAAAATCTCTGAAGAAAGGAGACAGATTATTGTTCCGTACTACTTTTCAACGACCACCCCGTCCTTTAAATCCTGAAAGCTTTGATTATGCAACTTTCCTGCAAAGAAAAGGCATAGGTGCAACAGCCTATGTTTCATCTCAGGAATGGTTGCGTACCGGAAATCATCAAAAATTCTCCCTAACGTCATTTGCGGAAGCAAACCGAAATTATCTGCTCCAACTGTATAAAAAAATTGAACTTTCAAAAAATGAAATGGCGGTTTTGTCGGCACTGACTTTAGGTTATAAGGACGAGTTGGAACCTGAACTGCGGGAAGATTTTTCTTACGCCGGGGTCATGCATATTTTGGCGGTCAGCGGACTGCATATCGGGGTGATTTACATGATGCTGCAACTGATCTTTTCAATGGCATTCAGGAGGGCAAAAAGTAAAATACCAAGTACGCTTTTTACACTTTGCGCACTCTGGCTATATGCTTTTATGACCGGACTGCCACCTTCTGTTATCAGGGCTACAACCATGTTTTCTTTGGTCGCCATAGGCACAACGCTGAATCGCAAGTCACAAATATACAACACCATCTCAGTTTCTGCTTTTATCATCTTGCCCGGCAATCCCAATCTTTTGTTTGATGTGGGATTTCAATTGAGCTACACAGCAGTTATCGGTATCGTTTACTTTCAACCGAAAATCAACTCCCTATTCAAAATAAAAAATCAAAAACTGAAATGGTTGACAGATTCGATGATCGTTTCTCTCGCCGCACAAATTGGCACGCTACCTTTTACCTTATACTATTTTCATCAATTTCCCAATTATTTTTTGGTTACAAATATCATTGTAATCCCGTTGGCGAGCTTAATTATATACCTGGCTATCGGATTCCTGATTTTATCGCCATTGCCATTTTTGGCTGCTATCCCGGCTTTTATTTTAAAGCATTCTTTGTGGTTGTTGAATACGATAGTGGGGTTTGTCCATGATCTGCCTCATGTGGTATCTGTCTGGCACATAAACTTCCCTCAACTGATACTCTGCTTGTTAAGTATCATTTCCTTCTGTTTTTATTTGGAATATAAAAAGTTTGGAGCATTATTCACAAGCCTGTGTCTGACGCTGACTTTTACTATAAGTCATCTGTTCATCTCTTTCAACACCTTTCATACACAACAACTGGTAATATATGCAGACCCCAAAAACACCCATATTGACTTCATCAAAGGATTTAACCATCAGGTATATACGACCGACTCAGTATCAGCTGTCCACAATGCTTCCGGCTTTTGGAAAAGCCGCAAACTCAATGAGCCGAAAATGATTTCAAAAACAAACAGCAGCTTTATTGTTTATAATCAGCAAAAGATACTGATCTTAACAGACAGCTTATTGCACCGTAAAACCACTACCCTACCCTTTGATATAGATATATTGATTGTTGGGAATGGACTCAAATTCAGAACTTCGGAAATTTTAAACTGCGTACATCCCAAAATTTGTGTAATCGATCAAACCATCTCGCCCTGGTATGCTGAAAATTTACAGCAATTTTGCCTTGAAAATAAGATTAAATGTTACGATGTAAAAAAATGCGGAGCTGTAAGAATGCTGTTTTCCACAAAAACTTACGACGAAAAGACCACTCACATCTCTGCAACGAATAAAGCATTCAGATAATTTTAGAACCTAACATTATCAAGGTGCATCAATTATTTGTTGCTGTCATCAACGACAACACAAAACTTTAAATTATTTAATACCTTTGCACACGCAATTTTGTCACCAAGACACAGCATTTATTTCATCTGTATTATCATTGAATTATCTCGCGCACATATATCTTTCAGGAAACGACAGAAAATTACAGGTCGGCAACTTTATCGGTGATTTCGTAAAGGGCAGTCAACACGAAAACTATCCGGCTCGTATCCGGGCCGGTATCTTGTTGCACAGAGAAATTGACCATTTCACCGATGAGCACCCTATATTCCGTGAAACAGTTCATTTTCTGCGACCCACATTCAGCAGATATTCAGGCATCATGGCAGACATGTACTACGATTATTTGTTGGCTTCAGACTTCAGAAGATACAGTCCAAAAAGAAACTTGCACTGCTTCGCTACAAACTTTTACCTTTCAGTATTGGGAAACTATCGTTGGCTTCCGAAGCGCGTCAAGGGATTTATCTTCCATTTTATCAGCACCAACCGACTGAAAAAATATGCCAGCTATGATGGATTGCATAACACCCTTACCATCATGCATATGCATAAAGCAAAAGCCATCAATCCTGAACTGAGCATATCATTTCTAAAAGAAAACGAAAAGTATTTACGGGAAGGCTTCAGAGAATTTATGCCTGAAGTGATAGATTTTGCTGCTAATGCCTTGTAGTAAAATGATTGCCTGACCAAACATTACATAAATATTTATACAACCATAATCTGTTCTTACTTATCATACAGAACTCTTGACGAGTTATTGACTCATTTACATGAGTAAAGTAACCAAGTAAATAAATCCATATCAATTTTGATTTTACATTTAAAAGCATTATCTTTGTGCCCCTACAAAAAGGCTCCGTAGCTCAACTGAATAGAGTATCTGACTACGGATCAGAAGGTTAAAGGTTAGAATCCTTTCGGAGTCACAAAAAAGAGGCTGTCTCAAAAATAAAGACAGCCTCTTTTTTATCTGTTTATTATGTGATTGCCAATCAATGCATGCACAAGGTACAACCCTCGTGCATACCTAGTTCTCCCCTCATTCTTTTTTCTACCAACATCTTCATACGATTGGCTAAGCTGGGGATGCGTATGTTTTCAATCACATCAG
>ERZ795058.1392-NODE-1392-length-32401-cov-6.169356_pt1 | contig 32401 bp, 27 predicted proteins | sample MGYA00375142_ERZ795058 | MGnify/ENA primary metagenome ERZ795058 (study PRJEB30187, sample SAMN05720210) | activated sludge metagenome | isolation source: anaerobic digester from wastewater treatment plant | place: Japan | collected 2015-04-20 ... | reverse complement strand
TCTATGGTGTAGATTTTTTTTGCCCCACTTGCAATGAGCACTGTATTTGAAAAAGTGTCTGTTCCATCATGATAGACAGCTGCTACAGAATCTTTATCTTCCCCAACTTCTTCGGTGGCGTTTTCATCAGTCAATGAATATAATTTCCCATCATCTCCAGAAGTAGTTACATAGGCTGTTTTGTTTGCTTCACTTGCCTTATTGTCAAAAAGTTCGGTTATACTGCCCGTTATGCTTACAGCTGTCCAATCTTTTGCGTCTTTAGAAGTATAGAGTTTTTTATCTTCTGTAAGTACATAGAGATTAGTATTATTAGAAGCAACACGAATAATAAAGCCCGGTGCAGAAACCGCCTTCCAGCCACGTTCTTCGTTTATATTTTTTTCATAGAGGCTACCACTTGCTGCATAGAGTTTGCTATCAAACTCTGTCATTGCATAGAGGTTTCCCTTTACAATAGCTTTTTCAAGGGGAACTTCTTTTTCTATTGCGTAAAAAATAGGTTCAATTTTACAGGCTGCAAAGAGTAAAAAACTAAAGGAAAGAATTGCTCGTATGGTGTTTTTATTTTTCATAGGTATCCTCATTAAAAGTGATAGCGAACGCTTAAGCCTGTGTCTAAAAAGTAGCCGGTTCGATTAAAATCCTTATTTCCATACCATTGTGGCATGATATTGAGCCCGAGATGGGCACCTACCGACCAATCTGACTTAAAGCGCCAGAAAAAGCCAGCTTCGGGATTTAAAATAAGACCAAAATAATAACGGTCAATATAGTTTTGAATACTGATTCCGACTCCAAGGCTGAGCGGTATTTCAAAGTCTTTAAAACTAAATTGATATATGCCTCGTGCCATGAGCGGTATGGAAAAAAACATATTTCCTCCCACTGTTGAGGCATAGGTTACGCGAATATCACCGCCGAAGGCAAATTCGCTCCATAAAAATCGATAAAAACCGAGGTTTAAGTCCAAGCCAAGCTTCATATTTTTGGGTTGGAGGGGAATAAAAGCGGCCCCGCCGAGTTTTACAAACCAGTCGCCTTTTTGGTTCATCTTGTAGACATAGAGTTCTTCTGTTTTTGCATCCTTGTCTTGCTCATCCTCATTCATTTGTGCGAAAACTGCAAGGCTTAGAAAGCAAAGACAAAAACATAGACTTAAATATTTTTTCATTTGTTCACCTTTATTTGTAGTCATTTTTTTATATTGTTCTTATAGAATAAAACACTTAGACTTGCTATAGTTACTACTATATTGAATAAAAAGAAGATAGGCAAGTAGAAATATACGAGACCTGTCTTTAAGGAGAAAAATATGGCTGCAATTATTATAGATGGTTTTGAAATAGCTTCTCAAGTGCGCGCTGATGTTGCAAAAAAAGTGCTTGCACTAAAAGCAAAACAAATAGAAGCTTGTTTAGCTGTTGTGCTTGTTGGAGAGGACCCCGCAAGTATTTCCTATGTTACCGGAAAAGAAAAAGCGCTTCAGGAAGTTGGTATGAAGGATCGCTCTATTCGTCTTCCTGCAACGACCAGCCAAGAAGAACTTCTCGCCCTCATCGACGAGCTTAACAAAGATGAGAGCGTCCACGGCATTCTTGTGCAATTACCGCTTCCAAAGCATTTAGAAGAAGCTGCTGTGATACAGGCGATTGACCCTAAAAAAGATGTCGACGGCTTTCATCCCGTAAATGTCGGCAATATGCTCATCGGAAATAAATCCTTTCTGCCTTGTACTCCCCATGGTGTCCTTGTTTTATTGGAAAAAATGGGCATTTCTACAAAGGGAGCCCATGTGGTCATTGTTGGTCGCTCAAATATTGTCGGGAAGCCTCTTGCGGTTCTTCTTTCACGCAGAGAAAGCAATGCAACAGTAACGCTTTGCCATACAGGAACAAAGGACCTTGCTTCTTTTACCCGTCAAGCAGATATTCTCATTGCAGCAGTGGGAAGGGCAAATACTATTACTGCAGATATGATAAAAAAAGACGCGGTTATTATAGATGTGGGTGTAAATAGAATTCCCGATGAAAGTAAAAAGTCGGGTTTTCGTCTCGTCGGTGATGTTGCCTTTGATGAAGTAAAAGAAAAGGCAGCCTTTATAACACCAGTTCCCCGAGGTGTTGGTCCCATGACCATCGCCATGCTCATGTGGAACACCCTGGAGGCAGCAGAAAACGCAGATGCTCGAAAATAAAACCGAAAAGAATAGCAAATCTCATTCCCTCATCGATATGCAAAACGAAGTTGACGAGCGTGATATTCCTTTGCAAAAGGTTGGTGTTCGGGGCTTGCAGTATCCTGTTTTTGTTTTGGATAAAAACCACAAACAACAATCGACAACAGCAAGCATCGATTTATTTGTAAACTTACCGCATCACTTTAAAGGTACTCATATGAGCCGTTTTATAGAAATTGTCCATAGCTATCATAAAGACCTTTCGATGAAGCAGTTTTTAGCTATGCTTTCTGAGGTGCGGGAAAAACTTGAAGCACAAAAAGCCTTTGGTAGTTTACGCTTTCCTTTTTTTTTAGAAAAACAAGCCCCCGTTTCTAAGCAAAGCGGTATGATGAGCTATGCTTGTAGTTATGAGGGAATTGTTTCAAAAAACGAAAAGGAATTTTATGTTGGAATCGAGGTGCCAGTAACAACCCTCTGTCCCTGTTCAAAGGCTATTTCAAAATACGGCGCTCATAATCAGCGTGGAGTTGTACGTGTTCGGCTTAGAAATGAAGGTTTTTTTTGGATAGAAGACGTTATAAGCATGATAGAAGCCTGCGCTTCTTCTGGAGTTTATTCTGTTCTTAAACGCGAAGATGAAAAATATGTGACAGAAAAAGCCTATGAAAATCCCCGTTTTGTAGAAGATCTCGTTCGAGAGGTATATCAGGGTCTCGTGGCTTTTGAAAGTGAAAAAAAGTTTAGCTGGTTTAGCGTGGAAGCAGAAAACTACGAGAGTATTCACTTTCACAATGCCTATGCCTATACCGAATTTTTGGGAGATAGAGAATGACCTATTTTTTTGAAACCTATGGCTGTCAAATGAATATAGCAGAGTCAGCTTCGGTTGAAAGAGCATTTATAGAAGCTGGTTGGATAAAGGCTGACGACATGCAAGTTGCAGACTTTGTTATTATTAACACTTGTTCCGTACGAGAAACAGCAGAAAGTCGTATTTTGGGCAGACTCGGCTGGTATGCATCTCTTAAGGCTGTTCGCAAACTCGAGGAAAGGGCAAAAAACCATGTTTTTCCCAAGGCACATAGCTATGCTTTAACAAATAAAGAGAATCCGCCTCGCCTCAATCTTGCAATTATGGGATGTATGGCAGAACGGCTTATAGACAGCTTGCAAAAAGACTATCCTGTTTTAGACTATGTTATAGGAAATTTTCAAAAACAATACTTCCCCGACATTATTGCAGCGGTAGAAAAAGGCGAAAAATGGATAGAAACCGACGAAAAACCTCATTATGTTTTTGCAGAGTCCAGCTATGAAAAGGGCTCTCACTCAGCCTTTGTTCCCATCATGCACGGTTGCAATAATTTTTGTTCTTATTGCATTGTTCCCTATGTTCGCGGTAGGGAAGTTTCAAGAAGTCCAGAAAGTATTTTTGCAGAAATAGATGCACTGTCTAAAAATGGCGTAAAAGAAATTACCTTTTTGGGACAAAACGTAAACTCCTACATATGGGAAGAAGAAGGAAAAGAGGCGATAGATTTTCCCTCTTTAATGCAAGCTGTTTCTCAACATATTCATGCTACAAAGTCGAGCATTGGTTGGATTCGTTTTATGTCGAGCCATCCAAAAGATATAAGCCCTGACCTAATCCAGCTAGTTAAAAAGGACCCACTTTTTTGTAAGCATATTCATCTGCCTGTGCAACATGGCTCAAACGCCATTCTCGATGCGATGAGACGAAAGTATACGAGGGAAGCCTATCTTGAAAAAATTGCCGCTATAAAAAAAGAAATACCTGGGGTTTCACTTTCTACCGATATAATGATTGGGTTTCCAGGTGAAACTATAGAAGATTTTGAAGAAACCATCGCTTTGATGCGTGAAGTAGCCTTTGAAAACGCTTTTATGTATTATTATAATCCACGAGAGGGGACAAAGGCTGCCGACATGCAGGAGCAATTGTCTATAAAAGAAAAAAAACGCCGCCTTGCCTTGGTTATTGCTGAGCAACAAGCTATATCAAAACGGCTCATGGAAGAGCGACTTGGAGAAAGCGTGCGGGTTTTGGCAGAGGGCTTTTCAAAAGATAATCCTGAAGAGCTTGTGGGACGGACGGAGCGCGACGAACGAGTTGTGTTTCCTGCAGGTCCAGAAAAAATAGGGCATTTTGTAGAAGTTTTTTTAACAGAATTGACGGGTGCTACGCTCCGTGGTAAAATTGTCTAAAAGGGAGGTATTGTATGCCTTGGAAGTTGTTGGGCTTTGTAGCCTTATTGGTATTTGCAACGATTTTTATTGGTTTTAATTTAGAGCATAGATGTGACGTTTCTATTGGCTTTACTACTTTTAAAGACGTGCCTATTTTTTTGAGCTTACTCATCGCCTTTGCCCTCGGTGTCTTAGTTATGACTCCCTTTACCTTTATACGAGCACTTAGCCCACCTCAGAAAAAAGGAAGGGCATCAGAGCATAGTAAGCAGTCTCAAAAGGCAGATACAGATAGTGCAAAGTCTAAAAAACAACATGAAGATACAAAGTAAAAAAGTCCTTTTTTTTATAGCAGTTTTTTTTATTTTTTTCTCATATGCGAACCTTTTTTCATATTCTCCCGAAGTTATACGATATTTTTCCAGTCTTAAAATCAAAGAACCTCTTGAGCTTATAGAAAGTATAGAAAAACAGATTGGGCAAGAAGAAAAACTCAATACCCATCCTGAAAAAACGAAAGAGCTTTATTATTTACTTGCGGAAGTGCAAGAAAAAATGGGTGACTACGAGGAAGCTTCAAAAAACTATGAAAAAGCTGCTTCACAAGAGGCTTTTTTAGCTGCGGCAAAAACAGCCCTCTTGTACGGTGATAGTCTTCGCTGCGATACTCTTTTATCTCGGCTTACACAAGGACATATAAAAGAAAAGCTTGTATCTCAGGTTCGCCTTTATGCAGTGTGGAGCTGGCTTGTTAAAGCGCAGAGCGAAGATGCCCTGCATGAGCCCCTCGTTATCTTAAAATCCTATGTCGGTATGAAGGGAATGGAAGAAGAGCAAGCGGCGATTCTTCTAACACTTTGGTATCTTACAGGAGAGGAAGCATACAAAATGGCAATTGAGAAACAGTACCCAAAGTCTCTTGAGTTTCTTGTTTTAGAAAGCGCTGCATCTTTTTTGCCAACACCCTTTTGGTTTTTTGTTCCGAGAAAAAATCAAGGCTAATGCTAATCTTCCTTCTTTTTTTCTAAACTAATAGCTGAGCCAGAATACGAAACACTTCCGTTAATATGTATTTTTACTGGTTGCAACACAAGCGAGCTTTCGTTTTTTGTGACGGTATAAAAACCATCGAAAAAGGCATTTTTAGAAAATGAGCGAAATTGTATAAAACTTTCACCTTGCACGTTTTTTTCAGAATAGACACCTTCTTCTGTATTCGCTCCAGAAGTAAAAACATAGTTTCCATTTGAAAGGCTTAGAAGGCTGCTTGTCATAAAAGTCCAGTTTGTTTCACTTTCAAGTAAACGTATTGCCCTATTGTCTTCTGAGTTTTCGTTTTTCTTGAGCTTGAAATTTTGCAAGTCTGTTTTTTTATAGACCCCATCCCAACTTGTGTCAGTATTTATTACCATTCCTAGGTCAGAACTAATGCGAATGCGTATTTCATCAAGAGAAAGTAAGCTTACATCTATTTTTCTGTTTAAGTTTGCGATGAGACTGTTTACCGTGGAAATATATATCCCATTTCGTCGCAGAGTACTATTTTCCCATGAAAAAATTTCTTGAATTTCTCCCGATGAAAAAATAATTTCCTTATTTTTCCAGTCAAAAAATATAAAATAGGGGTTTGTTGTACTACTTTCACTAAAAAGCCAAAGTCCATTGAGATAGGAGGAAAAACTTTCGACCGTTCCATCTTGAATTTTTGCGAGTTCCTTTGCTTCAAGTCGTGTCCCGGGTGTTTTTTCCACAGAAAATTCTTCAAAAAATCCTGTTGTTTCATCCCATTTATAGCTTGTTTCTACTTGTTCAAAAGAACCGTCTTCTTCATTTGTTTCGGTGCTATGTACAAGAATTGAAAAAGTCGTTTTAGGTTCGTTATAACCTAAATCACCTGTTTTTTCGGTATTTTGCTGGAGAAAAATAGATCCATCCGATTCTAAGCGTATAAGTTCTATGAGCCGAGCAAGTCCTTTGTCTTTTTGTAAGGCAAGTGCTTGAAAAAAAGAATTGTTCTTGTCTGTAAACCCGGTATAGATAATGGTGTTTTGCCCATTTCCTGCAATGTCCAAAACTGAAAGTGCAAAGGTTCTTGTTTGGGAAATCTCTGTTTGATATTCTATTACGCGCTCATAAGCCATTTTTAGAGGATTATATAAACCAACAAGGATAAATATAAAGGGGTTATTAAATTTTTTTACCGCAACAATTTGATCTTCATAAGTATCAGCATCGATATCATTAGTCACAACTGCCAAAAGCGTTTCACCTGCTTCGAGTTGTAGAAGCGTTGTTATATTTGCTTCTTCGGATATGGGCGAAATGCGCGCTGTTTCTTGGCTACTGCTCTCTCCCCTTGTTTGTGGAATAATGAGCTGCGCTCGGCTTATTTCTTTTTTATTGGATTGAATATATTCATTTGTAAAATAAATCACGAGCAGGCTAAGGCCCGCGATGATAAATAGAGCTATACTTAGTTTTTGTTTCATATTTTGCTTATTGCCGGTACAAGGGCTCCTCTGTTGAATCTTTTATACGAGTATAAATAGTTTTTGCTCTCTTTTCTATAGTTTCAGGCCTTTCTAACTGAAGCGTTACTTGATAATAGTTTTCTTTAAGAGGGAAAACCCTATCTTCATTGAGGTAACGCTCTGCAAAGTCGTAATAGGTTCCTGCATATTTTGAAGGATAGGCAGCTTCCTGTATGAGATCTGAAAAAATAAGCGCAATGGGAAGCCCTTTTGTATTTTGAACAGCCTCTTTTAAGCTATCCATAGCCAGACCTATATCAGTAAAGGGACCGTTTGGTTTTTCTTTAGAAATAATACTTTGAATTTCAATTAAATCTGCTTCATTGTTAATTGTTTTATTAAAAACTCTTTTTGTTTCTCCATAAAAGAAAAAAACAGTGAGACTATCCCCTTTTTTTACATTGTTTGGAAGAAATTCTTTGTTCAACCAGTCCTGCAAAAAAGAAAAACTATAGTCTTCTTCCATAGAAAGAGACTTATCGATCATTAAAAAAACATGGATTGGCTCTTTTCGTTCATTTCCATGTACTGAGAATAAGAAAATAAGAAAAATTACAGCGATGATGCTTTGTTTTTTCATAAAAACCCCCTAAAAACTATAATTTTAGTATAACATACATATCTTTTTTTTAATATAAAAAAAAATGCTTTACATTCTTAAAACTTTGCTTATAATTATAGGTGTAGAGTAACAGAGAGGAAAATAATCCTAAGGAGAAAATATGGCAAGTATTGATATTCGAAAAAGCCCAAACGTATTTGATCCTACAGTGCCAAGTGCCGTAGGTTCTAGAAACTCGCTCGCTCAAGAGTATAGAGATCAACAAGCAGAAGTGAACAATTTGCTTGAAGAAGAAGCGAACAAAATTTTAAATCATATTACTGCGAAATTACCAGAAGAGGTGTTAAACCAGCTTGATGTTATGGGTGGTTTGAAAGAAAAGTTATATAACTATTTTAATCAAAATTATCAAAACATGTTTAACCGTTATGTTGTTACAACTGAAGATGAAATGGTTAAAAAAGTTCGAAACTTCATCGACAAAGAAGAAATGAAGGTTCTCAACCGCTATACGCCAAAAGAAATTGCTGCCTTACTTGAAGATGTTGGTGGAGCAGATAAGTTTAACACAGGTGAAATTGAAAAATCCATTGTAAATATGTATGGACACTTGCAAGGTCACGTACAACGTGGAGTAAATGATCTTGAAACCTTAACAAACGCCTTGCTTCGACAAAAATCTGATGTTGGTGCCTTTGTTCGTGGTGAAAATGCATATTCAATTGTCAAATGTGCATTCAAAGACAATATTTATAAACCAAAAACAGTTACCGATGTAAAACTTTCAATTAACATTCTTGATTCAGAACTTATCAGTCCTATTTTTCATTATCAAGTTACTGTAGAGTACTTGATTAAAGATCTTCTTTCAAAACATATCACCGACCTACTTGATCGTGAAATTGAAGACCTTAAAAATGAAAGAATTGATGATGGTTTAGATGAAATGTCAGATGGCGAACTTATTTTTGCAAAGTTTAATCGTGTAACTGATTATACTGATGATGATGTCGAAAACCAAAAGAGTAAACGATACAGTATTATTGCAAAAAATTTAATGGACAAAATTTCTGATTTACGTGCAGAAATAGATCCAAATACCTTCGATCAACTTAACATTCGTGAAAATCTTAAGAAAATCATCGATATGGAAAACATTCGTAACCGTGGTTTTAATACCGCAATCAACTCTTTAACTGCTATTCTTGATACTTCAAAAATGGGCTACCAATATGTAGAAAACTTAAAGAATGCTCGTGAATTAATTCTTCGCGAATACGAAGACACCGATGCAGCTCATCTTCCAGATGAAAGATATCAAGTGCGCTTGAAGTACTATGATAATGCACAGCTTATCAATGAAAGAGAGGCGTATCGAGTTCAATTAGCTAGTTTTGCAACTGAAGTCGATCACCTTTGGGATGTTTTAAAAACGAACTACGATGATTCAAAACGATTTAAGCGTGTAGCTGACTTTGAAGACCTTGCTAGTCGCTATAAGAGAAAAATTGCAACTCGTTATAAGGCAAAAACTGGCGATCCTATTTATGAAGAAACAGCAAAAGTATGGGATGAAATTTCCTTTATAAAACCACAAGAAACTGATGTTGAAAAAATGAACCAAACCTTCTTATATGAAAAAGATAAGATTAAGAGCAAGCTTATTATTATGAGAAACAAGATGAAAACGCGCTTTGATTATCAGTATCCAATTGAAAGACGGGTTATGGAAGAAAGACTTGCATATCTTGAAGCAGAATTCAATAAGTTTGATTACATGATTAACCCCTTCCATAGTCAACCAGGTTTGTTGATGGATATCGATATTACTTCTATCAAACGAAAGAAGGCAACGCTCGATGGTATGGCAAATGTGCTTAATGAATTCCTCCATGGTATTTCAAAGGGCTTCCAAGATGCTGCCTTTGCTTCTTTCTCACGAAGAAGATCTACCGTTCGTGTTGATTTAACACAGTCTTTTGCTCAAGCTCCTTCAGATGGGCATGAAGAGAAATCTTCAGCAGGCAATGACTTACTTGCTGAGTTAAATCAAGATGCTTTGCCACCAGCAAGTACTGCGAAGAAAGCTCCTGCTAAAAAAACAGCAAAAAAGGGAGTTGTTGACTCACCAAAATCAAGACGTACTCGCTAAATTATAAAGCTTGTGCTATACTAAAGGTGCGTGTAGTTGTTTATCAATTATAACGCACCTTTTTTTATAGGATATATTTAATTAAGAGGAGACAAAAATGATTTTACATGCAGTGCAACAACTTGAGACTTATGGAAACGCTGGAGTTCATGTTGCTGATGCAATGAACGAATTAATGTATGGGGGCGATTTTCCTGAAAAAGAAATTTTACCTATTATTCACGAGTTGCTAATAAAAAAATGGTCATACAAGGCTCGCTCGTGGAATGTTTCGGTAAATGAAATAGACGCAAAAAAAATATACGAGCAAGTTGTCAAGTGGAAGGCTTGTGACATTGTAATCGTAAATCATCATCCGGATTTAGGCCTCATTGTTTTAAATCCCAAAAATCCACAACACCAAGAGGGTTTAGAAAGCCTTAAAAAAAATGAACTCATTGTTGTGTATTCTGGTTATCAGGGTAAAAAAGAGAGTGATGCACTTTGCGAAACAGCGGTAAGCAAAACAATTGATGCCCTGCTTGGAAAAAAAGTGACTGTTCCCGACCCCTTGTTAAAGGGTTCTTTTATATATAGAAAACCAAAACCAGAACTACTGGAAAAACATATAGAGAAAACCGCTTCAAAGAAGGCTGGCACTGGAACAAGGGCAAAAACGGCAAAATCTGCTGCAAAAGCACCTACGAGAGGAGAGCGAGTTATAATCGGTGGAGGAGCTGCAAGTGGAAGTGAATTTTCTTTTGCCCAGAGAAATACTGCAAGTGTGGGTCTTAACACCAAGCCTATTCAAGCAAAACCCACTTCGAAAAGGACTTCTTCGATTACCGGAAATGCGTACTCAGGTGATAAAAATGCAGCAAAACGCGCTCAAACACAAACGAGCCAGCCTGCGAGTTTTAGAAAAGTGACGCCACTTGTATCTGTTCCTGTTACGAATGAATTATTTCACAATGGAAACGTTGAAGCTTGGAAAAGAATTATTGCAAGTTATGAAAACAAATACCCAAACCTACATATTTTTGTGTATTATGAAGGTGAACGTATAACCGATATTAATTCTTTATTTAAGTGGGGTAAGGTAAAACACGGAAGTAGTATACAATTTGTTGTAGCTGGAGATGACATTCAAGATGTTGCCAAGCTAAAGCGCTACTTTACACAAGGCGCCAGCCCTCAGTTTGAAGCATTTTTGCAAGGTGCACCCGGTACTATTTTACCATTGTTCTAAGAAGGAGTTGTTTTATGGCATTTGATAAAAAAAAGGTTTTTTACTTTTCTCAAACAAAGTCTGTTCCCAAGACAGCCTCTCGTGATTTTTTTGGCATCAGGGCTCGTCTCGCCTTGGATTTGGCAGAAATGAAACTGCCCGTTTTACCTGGCTTAATTATTAACAGTGAAGTTGCAGACGAAATAGAAAAAGTTGATTTTAAAAAAGATTTAGAAAGCTATTTTACAGAGTTTTCTAAAGAACTGGGGAAAGCATTTGGTGACGAGAATCACCCTTTGCTTATAAAATTTGTTATATCTCCAAATATGGTTATAAGTCAGTATCCTATTTTACATAATATTGGACTTGCGAAAGATACTGTTGAAGGCTTTGCTGACAAGGTTGGTGGAACTTTTGCCGCGAATGAAATCTTATTTTTAATTATCGGAATTTTGAAAGTCGAAAAAATGATTGCAGAAAGTACGGATGATAAAAAATATCTTGCAACAGTGGATAAAACAATCGATTCTGTGACAAAGGACTTTAAATCAAAAGAAAAAAAACAAAAGGCGCTTTCTATTATTGAAAAATATGAAGGTCTCTTGCCTGAAGGTTTCTTTGAATCGGCAAAAAAACAAATTGAAGTGATGCTTACTCGTGTTAGTTATTTATTAGAAGTTGATGAGCAAAATGACCACGATACAGCAATACTTATCCATCCTATGGTATATGGAAACTATACGAAGGATTCTAGCTCAGGAATTTGTACTACTCGGAATGTTATTACTGGCGAAAAAGTAATCCAAGGTATGTTTTATAATAATGCCTATGATGAGCTTTTTTCCCCTGGGAAAAATATTTCGCAGTTTGATAAAAAATATGTAAGTCAGTTAACGAAAACGGCAGAACAACTTGAAGATACTTTTAAAGATATTCGCCAAATTCGCTTTACAGTAGAAAATGGAAAACTTTGGCTTATAGAACAAAAATCTGTTGAGCAAAAAAGTACCGCATCTTTGATTAAGCTTTATTTTGACCTGTTGAAACGAAAAATCATCGACGATAAAACGCTTATACAAAGTTTAAAACCAGAGCAATTGACTGAGCTCCTGCATCCCGTTATAGAAGAAGCTTCTATAAAAGGTCTTGACTCCATAAGCGGTGGTGTTTCAGGTGCTCCTGGTGCAGCAGTTGGGCGCGTGTATTTTTCTACTGAAGATTTGCTCGATGCAAAGTGCCTTGCAAAACAGCAAGGAGAAGATACTCGTTGTATTTTGCTCATGCATGCAACCTATGCAGGTGATGTTAAGGCAATCGAAGAAGCAACTGGGGTGCTTTCTAATGAAGGAGGGTATTCGGCTCACGCTTCTGTTGTTGCTCGTCAATACGGGAAGGTCTCACTTGTAAAACCCGACATGGTTATAACAGGGAAAAAAGCGAAGATAGGCAATATGGTGATACAGTCCGGTGATTATCTCACTATTCATGTTCCCTATTATGGTTCTGCCGTTTTATATAAGGGCAAGGCTTCTCTTGTGCAACCAAACCCTGATAAACTTGGCTTATTTGACATGGTTGCTTTGACAAAAAAATACGTAGGAAACTTTCAAGTACGCGCAAATGCTGACTCCGCCCGAGATGCAGGACTTTCCTTAAAGTTTGGGGCAGATGGTATTGGACTTTGTCGAACAGAACATATGTTCTTCCAAGAAGAACGCATTAATCTTTTTAGAAATATGGTTTTATCTCAAACTGAAGAAGAGAGAAAAAAAATTCTCGCGGACTTAAAGAAGATACAGATAAAAGATTTTTATGGACTTCTAAAAGCAATGCAAGGGAAGCCTGTAACTATTCGTTTGCTCGATGCTCCTCTACATGAATTTTTGCCTCACAATGAAACTGAAAAAAAAGAGTATCTAGACTATGCAAAAAACTGTGGCATAAAAATGACAAAGGCAGCTCTAGAAGCGCAAATGATTGCTCTTTCAGAAAGCAATCCGATGCTTGGTCACCGAGGTTGTCGAATAGCTATATCACATCCAGAAATTTATGAAATGCAAGTTTCGGCACTCTTTGAAGCTGCATGTAAGTTAAGCAAAGAAAAGATAAAGGTATTTCCTGAGGTTATGATTCCGATTATTATGAACGCAGCGGAGTTGAAAACGCTCATATATGGGAAAAAAATTGAAGGCTATACTTATACAGGATTGGCTGAGATAGCTCAAGAAGTATGTAAAAAAAATAAGGTAACGAACCTAAAATATAGCTTTGGTACAATGATTGAACTTCCTTGTGCGGCTCTCAGTTCTGCAGAAATAGCTCGTTACGCAGAATTTTTCTCCTTTGGAACAAATGATTTGACGCAAACCTGTCTAGGACTTTCTCGCGATGATTTTACGAGTTTTATGCCTGATTATACTATGCTCGATCTCATCGACGGAAATCCTTTTTCAGTTTTAGATTCACGTGTAAAAGAATTGATTGAGCTTTCAACAAAGCGTGGTACAGAAGCACGTCCTGATCTTTCTGTGGGTCTTTGTGGCGAGCATGGTGCAAGACCTGAAAACATACAGTTTTGTATGAATGGCGGTTTACACTATGTTTCTTGTTCACCATATTCAGTACCAATTGCGCTTTTAGCAGTTGCACAAGAGAATTTAAAAAAAGAAGGATAAAACTCTTTTTGTTTGGGGTAGAAAACCCTTGTCTTTCTACCCTTGACATTGAGGGCGTCCATATCTAAGATAAAGAGTATGACAGCAAACGAATTACGACAAAAATACATTGCCTTTTTTAAAACAAAAAATCACAATGAAATATCTGGAAAATCTCTCTTGCCAGACAATGACCCAACGGTCTTGTTTACGACCGCAGGAATGCAACCTCTTGTACCTTATTTGCTTGGTGAAACGCATCCACAAGGAACACGCCTCGTCAATTATCAAAAATGCGTTCGAACCGGCGATATCGAAGAAGTGGGGGATGCGAGCCATCTTACCTGCTTTGAGATGTTGGGTAACTGGTCGCTCGGTGATTATTTTAAAAAAGAATCCATAGCCTATAGTTATGAGTTTTTAACTTCAAAAGACTGGTTAAACCTTGACCCACGAAAACTCTCTGTAACTGTTTTTGCTGGTGATGAAAATGCACCGCGAGATGAAGAATCCGCTCAGTATTGGATAGAAATCGGAATGCCTGAGGATAAAATAGCCTATCTTGGCGCTGAAGATAATTGGTGGGCAGCTGGTCCTACTGGCCCTTGTGGTCCTGATACTGAGATTTTTTATTGGGTAGGAGAAGGACTTCCAAAAGAAGGTTCAAATAAAGAAACCGAAAGCGAACACTGGCTTGAAATCTGGAACAATGTTTTTATGGAATATAATCGAGTTGATGAAAAAACACTCGTAAAGCTACCAAAACAAAATGTTGACACCGGTATGGGCTTAGAACGCACTACGACAATTTTGCAGGGAAAAACGTCCGTATATGAAACAGAAATCTTTGAACCTATAATTCATGCTATAGAAAAAGAAGTGCAAGAAGTGCAAAATAATCCGAACTTTCGGTATGGAGAAGCTGAAGAAAAAGATTGGAGCATTCGCATCATCACCGATCATATTCGATCGAGTGTTTTTATTCTTGGAGATACAAAGGGCCCAAGTCCTTCAAACCTTGGAGCAGGCTATGTTTTACGACGTTTAATCCGAAGAGCTGTTCGCCATGCAAAAAAACTTGGCATAGAAAAACCCATTCTTTCTGTGCTTGCGAAGACTGTTATAGAAACCTTTGAAAAAGCTTTTCCAGAATTGCGAGAAAATGAAGAGAAAATTCTAAATGAACTCGCCCAAGAAGAAAAACGATTTAGCGAAACGCTAAGAAAAGGCGAGCTAGAGTTTGAAAAAATGCTACCAAATCTTATGAAGGGGAATGCAAAGCTAATGTCTGGGAGACTTGCGTTTAGGCTCTACGATACTTTTGGCTTTCCCATTGAACTAACAGAAGAGCTTGCTGCTGAACATGGTTTAAAGGTGAATGTCGAAGAATTTGATGCAGCATTTAAAAAACACCAAGAGGCATCGAAGGCAGGAAGCGATCATCTGTTCAAAGGTGGCTTGGCAGAAAGCTCAGAGATTACAAAGCGCTATCATACCGCAACCCACCTTTTACAAAAAGCTTTGATACAGGTTTTGGGAGAGCATGTTGGGCAAAAAGGCTCAAACATTACAGCTGAACGTATGCGTTTTGACTTCACACATCCTGCCCCCATGACAGCTGAGGAAATCCAGCAAGTTGAAGCTATCGTAAATGAGCAAATAAAAAAAGCCTTGCCTGTTACGATGGAAGTAATGTCTCTCGAAGATGCACAAAAATCTGGCGCTATTGCCTTATTTGGTGAAAAATACGAAGATAAGGTAAAGGTGTACAGTGTGGGTGATTTTTCAAAAGAATTATGCGGTGGACCGCATGTCGAGAATACGAGTGAAATTGGTACTTTTATTATAAAAAAAGAACAGTCCTCTTCTGCGGGTGTTCGCCGAATTCGAGCTGTTATAGAAAACTAATTTTATATCCCTGTAACTAAAACTAAACTAAACGGTTTTATTATATATTGATTTATAAGGTGAAAAAATGAAAAAGAATATTGGATTATTGATAGGGTCACTTTTGATAAGTGCGAGTCTTTTTGCACAGGCAGATTTGCAAGTGCTTGCAACGGTAAAATTGTACAAAAGCGAATCAATTACAGTGCGTCAACTTAAAGCGCGCGCAGAAGTGTATAAAAAACAAACTGGTGCTACCAATTTTACCCTAGACCATAAAAAAGAAATTTTAGAATCTTTAATCGATGAAAAACTTTTACTTCAAGCCGCGCAAAAAGACGGTATTACTGTATCGGATTCAGAGGTAAATGCAGCTTTTTTACAATCAATGTCAGAGCAGATTGGGAAACCTTTAACTGAACCTGAATTGGCACAAATAATTAAGCAACAAACAAATTTGAGTTTAGATGATTTCTTAAAATCACAAACCTCGATGAATACTGCTGAATATAAACAACATATTAAAACGCAAATTATTGCGCAACGCTATTTGATTGCAAAAAGACCGGAGATTTTACAGATTTCTGCAACAGATGCCGAAATTCGCTCTGCATATGAAATGAATAAAACAAATTTTGTACAGCCCGATGTCGTGCAACTTTTTTTGGTTGTGGTAGCCAAACAAAATAACCCGGATGCAACGGCTGAAAAGGTAGGCGCACTCTTGAATGATTTTAAGTCAGGTAAATTGACGCAAAATGCTCTTCGTGAAAAAGCAAAGCTTGACCCCACAAAGATGAATGCTGGTGAAATGTACCTGGGAAAAACAAATTCTGCTGCTCAGCAGTTGGGATGGGACTTTCAAAAACTGCTCGAATTGTTTGCAAAACCAAAAGGATTTTACTCTGAAGTGAATGAAACAGCAGGTGATTATCAGTTTTATCAAGTCGTTGAAAAATATGATCAAAAAACCTTGGCTTTGAGTGATGTTGTACAACCAGGTTCGAATTATACGGTATATGAGTTACTTAAGGACCAGTTGAGCCAACAAAAAAAATCACAGTCTTTGATTACCGCAACAACGGAATTGATTTCGTCACTTAAAACACCAGAAAATTATCAAATGTTAAAAACAGGTGAAGCATTAGATACTCTTTTAACTTGGTAAAATACGGGAGTTTTTTATGTCTCGTAGAAAAGCTCGAATCCTAGCCTTCCAAGCGCTTTATTCGTTTGATGTGGGCAAGATGGATTCAGAACAATTAGTTTCTCTTTCATGGGTAGAAAGTAAAAGCCTCGAAAAACTCAGTGAGTCAAGCAATCTTTATACCAGGCTTTTAATAGCTGGAACTCTAGAAAATCTTGAAGAGATAGATGAGAATATTTCAAAAAATCTAACAAACTGGGATTTTGAGCGTTTGAATCGAGTTGATTTGGCCATTTTACGCATATCTGCCTATGCCTTGTTATATCAAAAAGATTTGCATCCTTCTATCGTAATAGATGAGGCGGTGCAAATTGCAAAAGAGTTTGGCTCTGACGATTCCTTTAAGTTTATAAATGCTGTTTTGGACAATATTCAAAAAAAAGAAGTATAGTCTATGTTAAAAAAAGCCTTTGTGTATGGATTGTGCATAGTCCTCTTTTTTTCATGCTCAACCAAATCGACAAATGCTTCTTTTATAGCAAAACTTGATGAAGCTGATGTGCATATTGCGTACTCTCGTTTTTCTGACGCGGAAAAGGTTCTTAAAGCAGCAGAAAAAATGGCGAGTAGCGACATTCATTATCTTTCTGTGTATAAACGTCTTTATAAAATGCAAAAAATGGGCGCCTGCGAAAAAGTGGTAAAAAAGCTGTATAAAAAATATGGTTTTAAGCCTGAAATACAGGCCCTATATACACATTTTTTGCTTGAAACAAAACAAGTCGCAAAAGCCCTATCGATAGCGAAAGGCTTGGTCGGTACAGATTATGCTTCCTTGTATGCCGAGGCTCTTTTTTTATCGACAAATAATGAAAAAGATTTTTTTACGACGGATTATGTCCAAGCATATATCGATGCCTATCATTTGACAGGCAATACAGCCTATAGTATAAATGCTGCATGTTTGCTTGCACATCTCGGACGATTTCGAGAAGCAATGTTCCTTCATCCAAAACGCATGACAAGCTATGAGCCTGCTTATTTTTGGTCGCTCATAGCTTATGACGCGGGCGATTTTGATACCTGTATTTTTAATCTTTCTCTTTTAGCCTTCTCTGAAAAACATCTCTTACTTGAAGCTGATGCCTATCTAAAAGCTGGCTTACTCGATGAAGCAAATGAAGCCTGGCTTTCTGTTATTGCCCATGATTTAAAATCGCCTGTTTCGTATTTGAATGCTGCCCGTGCAAGCGAAGAAAAGGGGCTTTTTTCAGAAGCATCGCAATGGCTTTTACAAATGCTGGATCTTTTTCCGCATTTTACGCCTGGTTTAGTTGAATATGCCTATTATGCACTTCGTTTAGAAAAACAAAAATCAGAAGATATATTGACTTCTAACTTAGAGCTGCGCGGGATAAAAACACTGCAAAACACGAAACTCGAAGACTACCTACAAGTTCCCATTAGCGATGCACTTTGGCGAATAGAAAAATCTCTAAAAGAAAAAGAAGACATTGATCTAGAGCTTGAGCAAATTAAATTGCGCTGGGCAGCAGACCCACAACGAAGTCGGGCAGAAAAAAATGCTGAAGTCTATGCGCTACTAGAAAGAAACTATTTGGGGGATTCTTTATACGAGGAAAGAGTTTTGCAATGGGCACTTTGGTATTTTTTATCGCAAAGGCAATGGAAGGAAGCGGAACAACTGTTTATCCCCTATTTAACAACAAAATATGGTGAGCATTCAAAAGATGCAAAAGATGAGGTTGTTATTGTTTTTGATCCTTACAATCGGATAGCAGAAATGCGTTCCTGGGAACGAGAGTATTTGTCTTATTTTGTGGCTGAATATAAAAAAGATCTCATGCTTGCATATCGATTGCTTGTCTATGAGTTTGAAAACGGACAAATTTCCACAACAAACGAAAAAAAAGATTTTACTCAGAGAGATAGACTTCCCCTTTTTATAAACTTGGGAAATATGTATTTTGGTCTTAAGCAAACTGAAAAGGCGATAGAGCTTTATTCTCTCGCTTCAAGTCAAGCAAAATCTGATAAACAAAAGTCGGAAATACACTATAGACTCGCGCTTATAAACTTGCATAAACAGGAAATAAAAAACGCGCTTCTGAATGCCGAATACAGCATTTTGCTGGATTCAAACAATACTGAAGCACGTCTTTTGTACAAAAAACTAAAAGATTAGTTTAAGCAATTTTTGCTATAATGTCTTGGCCTTTTAAGATAAGGCATTCTTCATTATCGATTGTTACCTGTGTTCCCGCATACTTATCGTACATTACGCGGTCTCCTACAGCAACCTTGATTTTTTCTTTATCGTCGCCGACAGCAAGCACCACAGCAATTTGTGTTTTTTCTTGTGCTGTCTCCGGGATAATAATACCACTAGCGGTTTTTGATTCAGTTTTTTCTGTTTTAACCAAGACTCGGTCTGCTAAAGGGATAACCTTCATATTTGTGCAAAGCTCCTTTATTGTATTTTGATACTTCAAAGATACAAAATATATGAAAAAAGGGCAAGGAAAAAAAATAAATAAAGATATATTAAAAAAAATGTACTGTATTGACGCAGTTTTTTTGAAATTTAAGGATATTGTGTTAAAATGACACAGAAGAAAAAGCTCTTATTTAAGAAAATATATTGATTTTTCTAATTCTTTACAATACAAGGAATTATATTTTTTTTATTTGATTTCCAAAAATAAAAAGTTGGCATGAAACTTGCATTATTATAACTAATATACGAGATACATTTTAGGAGGACATATGCAAAGCAGAAAATCAATATCATTTAGTAAGGACGAAAATATTGTCTCTCTCTATTTAAAAGATATAAACAGAATACCTTTATTGTCAAGGGAAGAAGAAACGAGTCTTGCGCTTCGCGCAGCCGATGGCGATAAGGAAGCAAAGGATAAAATAGTAAGTGCAAACTTGCGCTTTGTGGTATCGATTGCAAAAAAATATCAAAACAATGGCTTGGACTTGCTTGACCTTGTAAACGAGGGGAATATCGGCTTGTTGACTGCGATTGAGCGTTTTGATGTTTCCAAGGGATATCACTTTATTTCTTATGCGGTTTGGTGGATTCGCCAAGCAATTTTAAAAGCGATAAGCGAAAAAACAAAGATGATTCGCTTGCCTTTGAATCGAGTCAATGAATTGATGCAAATTGAAAAGGCTCGGAAGGAGTTGAGCGGTGGAAAATCGGAAGAAGAAGAGCTTAGAGAAGTAGCAGAGATGGTGTACATGAAACCTGAGCAGGTAAAAGAACTTCTGGCTATTTCTAGAGATTTGCTCTCTCTCGACTCCACTATTCGATTTGATAGTTCTGATTCGACTACGATTGGCGATATTGTTGAAGACGGGCGCTATGAAAGCCCTGAAGAAGTTGCGGTGTATGAAAATATGAAGGATGAAATAGATGAAGTGATGCAAACCCTGACCGAACGTGAACGGGATGTGCTTGCCTATCGCTTTGGCTTAAATGGAAAACCGAGTATGTCTTTAAAAGAAGTGGGCGATGTTTTTAATTTGACAAAAGAGCGCATTCGACAAATTGAAAAAAAAGCAATTAAGCGTTTGCAGCATCCGAGTCGGTCAGCTCGTTTAGAATCCTTTGTCGCCTAGATGCCTATGTTAGAAGCTGTATTATTTGACATGGATGGCCTTTTGTTCGATACCGAAAGATTGTATTTGAAGTCTTGGAAAAAGGCGAGCGAAGAAGCAGGGATAGATTTTTCTGAAGATTTGTTTTTTCGCTGTGTGGGAACAAATACAAGGGATACTAAAAAAATCATCTTCGATGCGCTTGGAGAGGATTTTCCCTTCGATCAATTTGAACAAATAACCTCGCAAGCTGTTATAGATGAGATTAAGGCAAATGGACCGCCGCTTAAAAAAGGCGTGCATAGTATTTTGGCTTTTTTAAAAGAGCGAAATATTAAAATGGCGCTTGCGACTTCTACGGGAAAAGAGATGGCGAAATGGATGGTAGAAAAAGCTGGTTTAGAGCTCTATTTCGATGCCTATGCCTTTGGCTCCGAGGTAAAGCAAGGAAAACCCCATCCCGATATCTTTCTTCTTGCCGCAAAAAATCTAGGAGTTAATGCCCAGAACTGTCTTGTCTTAGAAGATTCAAGTTTTGGTTTGCAAGCTGGTCAAAGTGCTGGTATGAAAACCTTGTTTATAAAAGACCTTGTCGATCCACCTATGGAAGTGCTGGCGAAGGTGTGGAATTCTGCAAGTGATTTGTTAGAAGCGAGGGACTTAATTAAAGAACTTTTGTAGAATTGTTTCTTCAAGCTTTATGTTCATTTTTGGTTCTAGGATTTTGTTTTCAGAATCTTTTCTGCATCTTCTCGTGCTTCTAAAAGAATTTTTCTATCTCTAACTAAATCAGCGATACCGAGTTGAAGGTTTCCCGATTGTTGAATGCCGGCAACTTCTCCAGGGCCTCGAAGCTCTAGGTCGAGTTCTGCGATCTTAAAACCATCTAGATTTTCGTACATAGCCTTGAGTCGCTCTTTTGCGGTGTCGCTTAGCTTTTCCGCATAGATTAAAAAACAATGTGAGTCTGCGCTCCCTCGGCCGATGCGTCCGCGCAATTGGTGGAGAGCAGCGAGCCCGAATCGCTCTGCATGTTCGATGACCATAGATGTTGCATTGGGGACATCGACACCTACTTCAACAACAGTTGTTGCGATGAGAATATCGATTTCTCCTTTTTTAAAAGCGTGCATAATAGCGCTTTGTTCTTCTTCGTCAATTTTTGAGTGGATGAGGGCGAGCTTGTAATTTGGATAAACCTCGCGCGAGAGAAAATCGTACATTTCTTCTGCGCTTTTCAGTTTTTTTTCTTGTGCGCTTTTTAGATTTGGGTTTTCAAAAAAATCTTTTTGCACAGCGAGGTTTGGTTTTTCTTTTTCGGGAAAATCTTCATCTGAAAAAATGCTATCTAAAAAATCTTCGTCTTCTTTTTTTTCTATGCGGGGATATACAAAATATGCCTGTCTTTTTTTTTCTATTTCTTTTCGGACCGCTTCGTAGACCCTCCACTCATTTCCTACTTTTGTAAGGTGGGTTTGTATTGTACCGCGTCCCTTTGGCATTGTTTTTATTGTCGAAATGTCAAGGTCGCCAAAGGCAGAAAGGGCGAGGCTTTGCGGTATGGGAGTTGCAGACATCATGAGATAGGATGGCGTTTTTTGAATGGATTCTCTTCCTTTGTCCAAAAGACTTGCTCGTTGCACAACGCCAAACCTATGTTGTTCATCTATAATGATAAAACCAAGTGAGTGGTATTTTACATTTGTTGAAAATAAGGCATGTGTCCCGATAATAATCGTAATGTCGCCGCTTGCAAGGCTTTGCAACAATAATGAGCGCCCTTGACTTTTTATATTTCCGCTAAGAAAGGCTATATTGATACCGGGAATGCCTTGCAGTAAATGCGAAGCGTTTTGCGCATGTTGTTTTGCAAGTAATTCAGTTGGAGCTAAAAAAGCAGATTGGTAGCCCATGTCTGCACAGTAGAGGGCAGCGAAAAAAGCGACAAGGGTTTTTCCTGATCCAACATCTCCTTGTAAAAGTCGTGCCATGTAAAAAGAATTATTTATTATACCTTGGGAATCGTTTTTATTTTTTCCCTGATTTGGAGCGTAGGCTTTTTCTAAGTCCTCATTGATGTCGAGGATACTTTTTTTTTGATCGCTGCTCAGCGAAAAAGGAATTCGTTCTAAAAGAATTTTTTGCTTTGGAGAAAGAAATTGGGCAAAGTGAGTATCATCAAGTACTTCTGTTTTGTTCTTTGAATTTCTATCGTAGGCTGCGTGAGAGTCGCTTGTCCTTGATGCAAAGGGTTGATTTTTTTTGCGTGCATGGGCAGCTTGCAATAAATGATACTGAAATAAAAACAGTTCTTCATAGATGAGCGTGTATCTTGCCTTTTCTATATCTTGTATTGTTTTTGGATTGTGAATTTTTTCTAAGGCTTCTTTTTTACTTAAAAGCCCTCGCTCGTCGATGAGAGCTTGCGGTATTTCATTTTCTAAACCGAGGCTATAACTTTTTAAGGCAGCTTCTATAATTGTTTTTACTTGTGCATTTTTCAATCCCTCGGTCAGCGGATAGATGGGGATGATTTCTTTGAAGTTTTCTGGCTCTGGACTTGCTTCGAGAAAAGGATTTTCTCTTGCGTGTTGAAGGAGCTTTGCTTCAAAAAAAGAAGCTTGAATTTCGCCGTATTTATAATTAAAGTTTCCTGTGACGCTTATAATCGAGCCAACAGGAAATGACTTTTCTAAGAAGGGGCGATTAAAACAAAGCAGTACAGCTTCACCCGTAGTATCTTGGATGCGTATTTTGAGTGTCTTCATGCGCCCAAAGCCAAACCATTCATGCGAGATAACTTTTGCGATTGTATGAACTTTTTTTCCTAGATGAAAATCTTTTATGCCACGCTTCTCTGTTCTGTCTTCATAGTCGCGAGGATAGTGGCTGAGCAATTGCGAGACGGTAAAGATATTGAGTTGTTTAAAAAGTTTTTCTGTTTTTATTCCGACACCGGGGACTTGCGTGATAGGAGTTTGTAGGTCTTCCAGTTTCATAGGCAGCTAAGTTAAAAGGGCAGCGTTTGGAAAAAGGAAACAAGTATGAATGCTACTATTTTAAAAATTGCAGAAAAAACAATAAAGCTTATAAGGCTAATAATAAGCGATTTTTGAAATGTATAAAAAGAATTTTTATAGAATTTTTTTGTAATAAAATCGGCAATTGGTTTTATAAATTGATCAAAGCTAAACCAAATGCTTGACGTATCTTTATTGAGTAAAAGAAAGATGAGGCGAATCGCAAGTATAATGATGAGGAAAAAAAGAAATGAGTTTACAATAGAAAAAGCAAAGTTTACTATAACGGAGAGTAAAATCCCAAGGCTAAATCGTTTTATTGCAATGATAGTGTTTAGCATTTGTGTGAGCATGTACAAGAGCCCCAAAGAAATAATGGGAGAGAAATCGAGTTGGTTAAGCCTTAAAAAAGTGAGCTTGCGAAAAAGATAAAGGTAGGGGTCGCAGATAGAAGTTAAAAAAGCATAAAAACTGTTTTGCTGTAAGCTCGGGCTAAAGCTCAATAAGAGCCGAATGAGGCAGAGAAACGAGTAGATCGAAATCGCAAAAGAGAGTAATCGTAATAATCCAAAAAATAAATCCATCTTTTATTCCTTCCAAATAGACTCAACTAAGTCTTGATTTTTTAGTTCTGTTATAAAGTCATCATCACAAGAGATGCTTGTACTTTGTGGTGCCTTAATTTCGTAATCACCCCGCATGGTTTCTAAGTGAAAGTATACTTCGCAATTCCCTGGGTGTGAATAGATAAAATCCCTAAAGGCCATAAGTTTTGTTTGATCCTTTGTTTTATCTTTTAGTTTAATATGAACCGCTTTTGTTACATAGCTTTCAAGCCTTTCTGGCAAAACAACTTCATCGATGAGCAAAGTTGGTCCGCCGTAGCTATCGTCGTACTTGCCTTTGAAAAATAAAATTGCATCGACTTCCATTAAGTCTTTTATTTGTTCCCATGTTTTTGGGAATGCAGTAAACTTTATTGTTCCGTGTAAGTCTTCCAGTTGACCGAGTCCCATCCATTGTTGTTTTTTTGTAAGGATGGGGCGCACTTCTTTTACAAGGGCGAGGATAGCATAGTTGCGTTCCTTGCTCAAATGTTCTATGGCATTTGTGCGAAGGGAGACGAGTGAGTCTATTATTTTTTTATGCATTTCTAAGGGATGTCCAGAAATATAAAATCCGATAAGTTCTTTTTCAAGGCGTAGTTTTTCAAGTTCAGGCCAGTCCTCTGTTTCTTCGTAGGTAAAGTCTAAAAATTCTTTTTCGCCAGAATCTTCAAATAAGCTTACCTGTCCAAATTCCGTTGCCTCTTTTTTCTTGCTTACATAGTCGACTGCCTGTTCAAGATTTAAAAGCAGTTTTGATCGTCTTTCTCCAAGCGTATCAAAGCAACCAGTTTTTATGAGCACTTCAAGGGCTCGTTTGTTTATGGCAGAAAGGTTTACGCGTTCGAGAAAATCCATAAAACTTTTATAGGGGCCGTTTTTTTGTCTTTCCTGAATGAGCTCGTCAGCTGCTATTTCTCCTAAGCCCTTGATACCGAGTAAGCCAAACTGAATCGCCCCATCAACCACGTCAAAGACCTTGTCTGAGCTGTTTATATTTGGCACCTTAACTTCAAGCCCCATGCTTTTTGCCTCGGCAATATATTCGGGGAGCTTGTCCGTAGAAGACATTTCGTTCGTGAGGTTTGCCGCAATAAATTCGAGTGGGAAATGTGTTTTGAGGTAGGCGGTTCTGTAGGCAAGCACGGAGTAGGCTGCGGCGTGACTTTTGTTAAAACCGTAGCCGGCAAAGGGTATGAGGATTTCAAAAATCTCTTCGGCTTTTTTTGCATCAAAGCCAGACTGTACAGCACCTTTTACAAAGTTTTCTTTTTCTGCGGCCATTACTTCTGGTTTTTTCTTTCCCATTGCACGTCGCAGATTATCAGCCTGTCCAAGACTATAGCCAGCTATTTTTTGAGCAACTTGCATAACCTGTTCTTGGTAGACAATGACGCCATAGGTTTCTTCGAGAATATCTTTTAAAGAAGCATCAGGATAGTGTATTTTTGTGGGGTCGTTTTTCCCGGCAACAAAGTCGTCGATAAACTGCATGGGACCAGGTCGGTACAAGGCGTTTAAAGCAACGATGTCTTCGATACGTCTCGGTTGTGCTTGCTTTAAGACCTTTTGCATCCCGGGACTTTCAAACTGAAAAATGGCAGCAGTTTTTCCTTCGCAAAAAAGGTCAAAGGTTTTTTCGTCGTTTTCATCGACGATATTCGCGTCGAAGTTTTCAAAACCTTTTCGCTTGTGTATCAATCGTTCTGTATGTTTGATAAGCGTAAGGGTTTTTAAGCCGAGTATATCCATTTTGACAAGCCCACATGCTTCTATAATATCCATGGTATATTGTGTTGCCATTATGGGAGTGCGCGAGTCTTTGTACATTGGCACCCAGTCGATGAGCTTTGTTTTTCCGATAACGATTCCAGATGCGTGAATGCTTGAGTTTCTATTTGTGCCTTCAAGGACGAGGGAGTTTTCAAAAAGCTCTTTGTAGCTTGGCTCGTTCATAAAAGGAGCAAGTTGTCCAGAATCACTTACTTTGGGATTGATGCTAAAACTGTCTTTGAGTTTTCCCGATGATGCAATGTGTTTTGTAATTTTATTTACATCTGAAAGTGGTATATCTAAAACGCGGCCGACATCTTTTATAACAGCTTTGGCCTTCATTTTTCCAAAGGTGATAATTTGCCCAACTTGTTCCTCGCCGTATTTATTGCGAAGATATTCGATAACTTCTTGACGTCGTTCAAAGCAAATATCTATGTCGAAGTCAGGCATGCTAATTCGCTCTGGATTGAGAAAGCGCTCAAAGATGAGATTAAATCGAATGGGGTCAATGTCGGTAATTGTCATCGCATAGGCAACGATGGAGCCCGCACCAGAACCACGCCCTGGACCGACAGGAATATCATTTTCTTTTGCCCAGTTAATAAAGTCCCAAACAATTAAAAAATAACCGATAAAGCCCATCGAGGTGATAACTGAAATTTCATGGTCAGCTTTTTGTTTTATTTCATCGCTTATTTTGCCATATCGTTTTTCTAAGCCGCTATAGACGAGGTGATTGAAAAAAGCTTTTTCGTCAGTAAAGCCTTGTGGGATTTCATAGACAGGTAAACAATCGGGAAGCTCGGTAACACAATACTGCGGTATGTCTAGATTGCACATAGCAGCGACTTTTTCTGTATTTTTTATCATTTCAGGATAAGAAGGAAAAAGCCTTGCCATCTCCTCTTCGCTTTTTAAGTAAAATTCCTCGGTGTCAAAGCGCATTCTATTCATATCTTTTTGGAGCTTTTTTGTACCGACACAGAGTAAAATATCGTGTGCAACATGATTTTCTTTTCTTGTGTAGTGCACATCATTGGTAACAACCATGGGAATATCGTGTTTTTTTGCAATATCGATGAGCAGGGGAGCTACTTTTTTTTGATCTGCAATGCCATGGTCTTGCAATTCTATATAAAAATGGTCTTTACCAAAAAGCTTTGCATAGCGCTCGACAAAGGCTTCGGCATCCTTTGTTTGTCCATTTAGAAGTAATTGGGGTAATTCCCCAGCGATACAGGCTGACAAACAAATAAGTCCCTCGGAATATGCTTCTAAAAGTTCTTCATCTATACGCGGTTTGTAGTACATTCCTTCAAGGTAGGCTTTTGAGGAAAGCACCATGAGATTTCTGTAGCCGATTTCGTTTTTTGCCAAAAGCACAAGGTGATAGTATTTGTTTCCTTGCTCTGTCCCGGATTTTTCAAAGCGCGATGCTCCGGCAACATAGAATTCGCATCCGATAATGGGTTTTATGCCATTATTAATACATGCTTGTTGAAAATGAATAACTCCAAACATATTGCCGTGGTCAGTTATCGCAAGCGAGCGCATATTGAGCTCTTTTGCCCTTTCTACCAGCTGCGAGATAGATGCAGCGCCATCGAGTAAGGAAAAATCTGTGTGAACGTGTAAATGAACAAATGAAGACATATTAACTAGTATAACCCTAAGCGCTTCTTTTATCAATCTTTGAAAGTCTTAAATTCTGTTTTTGCATGGAAAGAATAGAAAAAAGTTCCCTATCTTTAAAGTGAAAAAGAAGTTATGATAGTAGCGAGGTTTAGGCATGGATAAATGGTATAAATTAGATAATGCAGCACGTCTCTATCCGCATGTAGCCAATAGTAACCGAACGAGTGTTTTTCGGGTTTCTTGTGTTTTGCATAGAACAGTAAATCCTGTGCTCTTGCAAGAAGCCTTAGATAGTATTCGAAAAAAATACGAATTTTTCTTTGTGCGCATCCATCGTGGTTTTTTTTGGAATTATTTTGATATAAACCCTAAAAAACTCCTTGTCCAAAGCGAAAGCGAAACACCCTGTCAAGATATCAACAAGATAAAAAATGCAGGTTTTAGCTTACGTGTTTTGTATTATAATAAGCGTGTTTCAGTTGAGATTTTTCATGCACTCTCCGATGGTGGAGGGATTTTAGAGTTTTTGAAAAGCCTTGTGTATTATTATCTAGAGCTTGAAGGATTTCCAATTCCAAATGATGGCTCGATTATTTCTAAAGAAGGCTTGCCTGAACTTGATGCAAGTGATGATAGTTTTTTTCGCTATTATGATGACTTAAAAGGGCTTTCAAAAAAAGAGCGGCTCATAGAAAAACAAAAAAAAGCATATAAGTTACAGGGAAGCGTTTTTCCTAGTGGCGGCATACAGGTTACCAGCCTTTTACTTTCTTCTAAAGCCTTGCATTCTCTCGCAAAAAAATACAACACGACTATTACCGGTTATTTACTCGCATTACTTTTTCATGCACTTTTTGAAACCGAGGTAAAATACAAAAGAACAAAAGGCCCTGTGAGCATTGCGGTTCCGGTAAATTTGCGACGAGCCTTTCCCTCAAAAACACTTCGTAATTTTTTCTCTGTTATAAATATCGTGCTTCCATATACCGCTGATGACGGCTTGCAAGAACTCTGTCAGAAGGTTGATGAGGTGCTGAAAGAAAAAACACAAAAACAGTATTTGCAAAAACAAGTGCGTAGAACAACACGTTTTTCCATGACTCGTTGGATGCGCTTTGCTCCCTTGATAATAAAAAAAATATTTATACAGGCAGGTTTTTCTTTGATGAGCGAAACTAAAAGGACATTGACGCTTTCAAACCTCGGCATTGTTTCTATTCCAGAACAGATGCTACAGCATATATCGCACATGGAAGTTGTTTCACATCTTACACCTCGTTGCCCGATTTCCTGCAGCATGGTAAGTACTGGTGATACCACCTGTATTAGTTTTTCTAAGTCCATTTCGGATATGGAACTCGTGCATTTTTTTACAAATTATCTCAGTCAAAAAGAAGGATTGGATATTACCGTGTATGCAAATGAGTGGGGAAATTATGAAATGTAAAAATTGTAAGATAGCTTTTTTTTCAAGAACAGAACGTTGCCCTCTTTGTGGAACAGAAGGAGAGCTAAGCCATTTTGACTTGCAAAATGATTGCTATTTTTATCCAGAATATGCACTTCCTAAAAGCTCAAAACTCGATATAGCAAAGAAGATACTTTTCTTTTTGACCATAGCCTTTAGCAGTATTGCTATCTTTGTAAATATCTTTTCACTCGATATACAAGGTTCTCTATGGTCACTTTTGCTTGCAAGTTGTTTGTTCTATACCTTTATAAGCTTTAAAACTATTTTTTCAAAGGAAATGCACACAGGTTCAAAAATCCTCATTCAGCTTTTGCTCCTTTCGGCCCTGGCAATAATTATAGATATTTTCACTGGCTTTAGAAGATGGTCAACAAGCTTTGTCGTTCCCTCGCTTTCAATTGTTTCGTCCTTGGTTATTGTTTTTGTTGCAGCAGGAAGACGGAGTTTGTATAAAGAATTTTCAGGTTATCTTTTAACTTCTTTTCTCGTTTCAATTATACCAGCCCTTCTTTGCTTGATAAAACTTTCGACCCATGTATGGGTTGGCTATGCAGCCTTTCTTGTCTCTCTTTTAATGCTACTGGGGCTTTATGTTTTTTCTGAAAAAGATTTTAAAAATGAAATGAAAAAACGCTTTCACTTTTAAGCGCTTTTAAAATAAAAAAACCGCCAAGAAAAAGGCGGTTTTCTGTAGAGTATTTACTTTTTATTTATTTTTGAAAGGGCATTTTAACTACATAAGTTTCGCTTGTCCAGTCCGCTTTTATTTCCATGGTGAGGTCTAAGTTTGTAAAACCTTTCTTGAATACATAGGAGCGTTCTGCCTCATCACATCGGAAAGAAAATTGTGCTTCAGTTAAGCTTGCACCATAGTCAAAGTCTGAGATAAGGTCTTGAAAGTTAAACACTTCTTCACCGCTTGTTTTGTCCAAAATACGAATTGAGTTTCCACCGATTTCCCAAACCGCATTCCAGTTTTCATCGAGCCATTTTCCTTTTGGAAGCTTGTCCCAATCAATGTCTGCGGCAAATAAAAGCCCTGCGCTAAGTAAAATAACTAAGAGTAGCACTAGTTTTTTCATACATCCTCCTAAGAATCTGAATCTGAGGCGACATTTTGTCGCATCTTTCATCTATTTCCTATATGAAAAAGTGAAATAAATGTGAGTCTAGTATATAGTGATTTTTTTAGAAAGACAAGTATCATAGTCACAGAATAGGCTTAAGCATTAAGAATGCTTGTATAATATGTAAATAAACGGTATATTTATTTAATATGAGCAAAGAAAAGACTATTTTAAATCACTGGGCGGATCAAACTGCCGAAAAAATAATACGTGAGCGTGGGGACTTAGATCTCTATACCTGCGCCTCTGGAATAACCCCGTCTGGAACGGTACATATAGGTAATTTTCGAGAAATTATTTCTGTAGAATTGGTTGTTCGTGCACTTCGCGACCGTGGAAAAAAGGTGCGTTTTATTTATTCTTGGGATGACTACGATGTGTTTCGAAAGGTTCCAGAAAATATGCCGAAAAAAGAGCTCCTCGAAGAGTACTTGCGTTTTCCTATAACGATGGTCCCCGATACAACAGAACGAGATAACTCTTACGCACGCCATCACGAGGTGGATGTGGAAAACGTTTTGCCAAAGGTTGGCATTTATCCAGAGTTTTTATATCAAGCAGAAAAATACAGAAACCACGACTATGTTGAAGGGATGAAAACGGCCCTACAAAATAAAGAAGAGATAAAAGAGCTATTAAATACCTATCGCGATGATGCACATAAGATGAAGGCTGAGGAAGCCTATTGGCCGGTTGCGGCTTTTTGTGCTTCATGTAATAAGGATACAACTGAAATTCGCTCCTACGATGGGGAGTGGCTTTTAGACTATCATTGTACAAGTTGCGGCTATGAGGCAAAGGCAGATATTCGCAGTGCAAAGGAATTGAAACTCGGCTGGCGAGTTGACTGGCCAATGCGATGGGCCTATGAAAAAACCCTCTTTGAACCAGCAGGGAAAGACCATCACTCACAAGGTGGCTCCTTTGACACCGCTCGATTGGTCAGTGAAAAAATATATAATTGGCCTGCTCCGGTGAGTTTTCGCTACGATTTTATCGGTATAAAAGGAACTCCTGGAAAAATGTCTTCTTCAAAAGGAAAAGTTGTTGACTTATACGATGTTCTAGAAGTTTATCAACCAGAGCTCGTTCGCTATCTTTTTGCAGGGACACGACCAAATACAGAATTTTCTATAAGCTTTGACTTAGATGTTATAAAAACCTATGAGGACTATGACAAAACTGAGCGTATTGCCTGGGGTGTCGAAAAAGCAAAAAACGAGCAAGTTTATGCAAAAGAAAGACGGGTCTACGAGCTTTCACAAGTTGACGGCATGCCCTCGATTATGCCCTACCAAATGGGTTTTCGGCATTTATGCAATCTTTTACAAACCGCTTCTGGCGATATAGATGCGGTGATTGCAAATCTCACCGATATAAAAGAAGAGCAGATAGGGCGGTTCAAAGAGCGTTGCATTTGTGCCTGGAACTGGATACGAGAATGCTCTCCTGAAGATTTTCGCTTTAGTCTTCGAAGTAATGGAGAAAAAATTGCACTTGAAGATGCAGAACTAAAGGCGCTGCAACGCGTTGCCGAAGAAGTTCTTCCGCAAGTAGAAGTTCTTGAAGAAAAACCGCTTTCGCAGCTTTTGTATGACATAGCAAAGGATGAGGGCATAGAACCGAAGGCTTTGTTTACAGTCTTGTATCAAGCATTGATAGAAAAAGACCAGGGACCACGACTTGCAAGTTTTATGAAGATTATTGGAAAAGAAAAATTACAGACATTGTTATCAATTTATACATAAGCAGTTTTGTTTGAAACTGTTTAAATATTTTTTATAGGAGTAAAAAATGAAGGATCTTAAGGGAACAAAAACCGAAGCCAATTTATGGGAAGCATTTGCGGGTGAAAGCCAAGCGCATACAAAATATCAATACTATGCTTCAGTTGCAAAAAAAGCTGGATTTAACCAAGTTGCAGGATTTTTTGAAGAAACATCAAGAAATGAAAAAGAACATGCAAAAATTTGGTTTAAACTTTTGCACGATGGCAAAGTTCCTGCAACCGAAGTTAACCTCGTAGATGCTGCCGATGGTGAAAACTATGAGTGGACAGATATGTATGCTGGTTTTGCAAAAACCGCAAAAGAAGAAGGTTTTACAAAAATAGCCTATCTTTTTGAAGCTGTAGGAAAAATTGAAAAACACCACGAAGAGCGCTATAGAGAATTGCTCGCAAGCATTAAGGCAGGGAATGTATTCAATGCTGAAGGCGAAGTTGCATGGATTTGTGCAAACTGTGGTCATATTCATTACGGTAAAGAAGCACCAGAGCTCTGCCCTGTTTGTGATCATCCACAAGGCTACTTTATGAGAAATGTAAAGAACTACTAAGCTAGTTTTAAAAGGCTCCATTTGATGGAGTCTTTTTTTTGTCTATTAGTATCTATTAGATTTAAATAAATAGGCTCGATTGATAATCTATGTTAAGATACTCGTATGCACACAACAAAAAATAACAGAAGCGAGAAAACCGAAAAAATGATGAAAACATACTCGATTGATTTTACCAAAGAAGATTTTAAGTGTCGTGCAAAAAAACTTGCCGCTCTTCTTTTGAAAAAAGATAGCAGTTTTAAACTCGCTCTTATTATTGATTCTGCG
>ERZ795058.1373-NODE-1373-length-32795-cov-16.792486_pt1 | contig 32795 bp, 28 predicted proteins | sample MGYA00375142_ERZ795058 | MGnify/ENA primary metagenome ERZ795058 (study PRJEB30187, sample SAMN05720210) | activated sludge metagenome | isolation source: anaerobic digester from wastewater treatment plant | place: Japan | collected 2015-04-20 ... | reverse complement strand
TCCCCACCCGCATATGCCCGCCTAAAAGGCAGGACAGGACATTGGCGGGAAACTGCTCCGGACCGACCGCGCAGGTCGTGAAATTCGCATTCGGGGGCAGGGCGTTTTTCATGGCGATCATGACCTCGGGACGGAATTTCTGCCCGCCCGCCACTCCCCAAACGAAGTTGAAGTTCATGGGCTGGGAGAAAAATCCCTGGCGGCTGATCAGAAGGGCGTTGTCCAGGCCGCCGATGTCGTAGCATTCGATCTCCGGTTTGATTCCGCCTGTTTCCATGGCCTTGCCGAAATCCTGGAGCATCGTGAAGGTGTTTTCAAAGACATAGTCGAAAAAGATCTGCCCGGAATTTCGGTCGATGATGCTGAAGTTCATCGTATTGGTGTTCAGCGAGGCCATCTCCGGACGGACGGCGACGATCTGGGCCAGGCGCTGCTCCGGGGTCTTGAAGGCCCCTACCGCCGAAGACAGGCAGATGATGACGTCCGGGCATCTTTCCTTGATGGCGTCATGGACGGCCCGGACCCGGTCGATCTCATGGGTGGAGTCGCCGTCATCGGTCCGGGCGTGGACGTGCACAATGGCCGCTCCGGCCCGGCGGCATTTCTCCGCTTCGTCAGCGAATTCTTCCAGGGTGTAGGGCACCGAGGGGTTGTTCTGCTTAAAGGTGGCGGCGCCGGTAAGGGCGGCGCAGATGATGACGGGTTCCGACATTGGTGCTGCCTCCTTTATATTGTTGATTTATATGCGTATTTGGGATAGGGAAGGGATCAACTCGCGGCCCTTTTTATGAGACACAGGCCGATGACGACGCCTACGGCCGCGAACAATCCGAACAGGGTGAAGAATTGTTGCACATAGGTGAGGCCGTCGTACCAGCTCAGCACCTGATAGTAGTAGCCAAGGATAAAATCATTAATCGTGTCGATCATTTCTGCCTCCGTATCAAAAGGATTGGCCTGCTTGGTTGCAATTTGTGAACCTTGTTTCCGGGAGCATTCAAATCCTGTGGCCCCCATTTTATCAGGAAAGAAAGGGGATTGCCACAGTAATCTTGTTTTCCCGGCGGACAAAAGTCTTCCGAGTGTCCGGGCGTTTGGCCGGTGCAACGTCCTTTCCGTTCCCTTTTTGCGGCGAATCTCGTTGCAATTAGTGCGGGGATGACATAAGGACAGGCACAGCAGATTTCTGCACGTCGATGACTGATCGTTTGGGGAGGAATAAGATGAAGGTAAAATTTATGGGGGCGGCCCGAACGGTGACGGGTTCCTGCTTCATCGTCGAGGTGGGTTCCCATCGTTTCGCCGTTGACTGCGGCATGCATCAGGGCAACAAGGAGATCGAAAAGCGAAACTGGGATACCACCGGCTACGATCCGGCGGGTCTGGAGTTCATCCTGATCACCCATGCCCATATCGACCACGCCGGCCTCCTGCCCCGGATCGTCAGGGACGGCTTCCGGGGTCCCATTTACGCCACCCCACCGACGCTGGAGCTCATGAAGATTCTCCTGCTGGACAGCGCCCATATCCAGGAGATGGAGGCGCAGTGGAAGACACGCAAATGTCTCCGGCACGGGGAGATGAAGGTCGAACCCCTCTACACCCAGCGTGACGCCGAAGAAACGGCACGGTACTTCCGGGAGGTGGGCTACGATCAGGCCATATCCCCCGGCGACGGGGTGACGGTTGCATTCCGGGACGCCGGCCATATCCTCGGCGCCTCCATTCTGGAACTTGCCGTCACGGAAGACGGCAAGGAATCACGGCTGGTCTTTTCCGGCGACGTGGGCCGTCCGGCGCAGCTCATCGTCAACGATCCCACGGTTATCGAAACGGCGGATTATCTCTTCATGGAATCGACCTACGGTAATCGGGATCACAAGGATGAGGATGAAAGCCTGAACGAACTGGCGGAAGCCATCGATTTCAGCTACCGGCAGGGGGAAAAGACGATCATCCCTTCCTTCGCCGTGGAGCGGACCCAGGAGTTGCTTTACTGTCTCCATCTCCTCGACAGAGACGGCCGGCTGCCCAAGGACATGCCGGTTTATGTGGACAGCCCCCTGGCCACCCGGGCTACGGAGATTTTTCGTAAATATACCAAGTATTTCGACGAGGAATCCAAGGCGCTGCTCAAAAGAGGGCAGGACCCGCTGGGCTTCCCCCAACTTCGGTTCACCCGTTCCACCGAGGAGTCGATGAAGATCAACGTCGCAGAGGGTCCCGCCGTCGTCATTTCGGCCAGCGGCATGGCCAATGCCGGGCGGATCCGCCATCATCTGCGCCACAATCTCTGGCGTCCGGGCGCCGCCGTGGTTTTCGTCGGGTTTCAGGCCCAGGGGACGACAGGCCGCCGGATCGTGGACGGGGTGAAAAGCGTGCGGATCTTCAACGAAGACGTGGCGGTCCAGGCCCGGATCTTCACCATCAACGGCTTTTCGGCCCATGCCGGCCAGAGTCAGCTTCTGGAGTGGCTGGGTGGGTTCAGGAATCCGGGCCTGCGGGTGTTTCTCGTCCACGGGGAGTACACCGCCCAGGAAGTGTTGGCCGACAAGATAAAGTCCCGCTTCGGCTATCGGGTGGAGATTCCCGATTATCTGGAACAGGTTACGCTGCTGCCGGGCAAAGAGATCGAGCGGGAGGTGTATCCCGAGCAGGCCAAACCGGCGATCGACTGGGAATTTCTCCTTGGGGACATGGAGCAGCGACTTCGCCAACTGAGGGAACGCCGGCCCCGTCTGGAAGGCAAAGGCTGGGTGGAGCAGACGGATATGCGGGAGCGGCTCCTGGAGTTGAACCGGCGACTCGCCTCCCTGATCTCGGATATCTGACGGTGAACCCCCGCTATGGCTTCAGCCGGTAATGGAAAGAGGCGACGATATGAAGCCGGGCGAGGCGCAACTCCGGCGGAAGATGGTCATAGGGAGCGGCGGCGCGAACCACCGCGAGGGAATGCTCGTCGAGAACGGATGATCCCGAGGAAGTCAGGACGTCCTGTCCGGATAGAACGCCCCGATTTTCGATGGTGAATTTTACCGTGGCGATGCCCTGCTCCCCTTTCTTCAGCGCCGTTTCCGGGTAGGACCACCGGTTTTCGATCCGCTGCCGTACCTTCTGCAGATATGAGCGGTAACGGCGGTCCGGACTTTCCAGATTGACCGTCTGCTCCTCCGGGGCCGCCGTCCGGGCCGCCTTTGCCCTGGCCCCCGACGGTTCTATCGCCGCCGCCGCCGCCCGGACTTCCGGTTCCGGTGGGAGCGGTTCGGCCAGCTCGACGGTCATCGGGCGCTCCGGGCGGGACGGCGGCGGCATGATCCGGTTGCCTATGACGGGCATGGAGAGGACCAGGGCGTGGGAGGCGAAGGAAACCAACAAGGCGATAAGGAACCCCCTCTTCATGGGGATCTTTTCCGGTGGCCGGCGGGTTTTCATGGGGGGATCATAACCGCAAGAACACGAAAAAGCAATAAAGAGGGCAAAGATGAAGCATGAAGATCGGTAATGGCGCTGCTCCGGATGGAGGGGTGATCGGCGCGCATCCGGAAGACGAAGACTTTTTCATGGACCTGGCCCTGGCGGAGGCCGTGGCGGCCGCTGCCGCCGGAGAGGTGCCCGTGGGGGCGGTGATCGTCCTGGCCGGACGGGTCATCGCCCGGGCCGGCAACCGCACCGTCGGCCTGAAAGACCCCACCGCCCACGCCGAGATCCTCGCCATTCGGGAAGCGGCAAGAAAAACAGGTAATTATCGCATTCCGGGGACGACCGTTTACACGACCCTGGAGCCGTGTCCGATGTGTGCCGGCGCCATGATTCATGCCCGGGTGCGAAGGCTTGTCTTCGGGACCCGGGATCCCAAGGGCGGGGCCGTAGTCTCCGCCGCCCGGATGTTCGACCATTATCCCGGCAATCACGTGGTGGAATATCTCGGGGGCGTGCGAGAGGAACGATGCGCCGAAATTTTGAGTAGCTTTTTTATGCAAAAGAGGTTATGATCCCGCCGCTTTTACGCCGGACCATGAGGATCGCGGAGAGATACCGAAGTGGTCGTAACGGGATCGACTCGAAATCGATTTGGGGGCCAAAAGCTCCCACGGGGGTTCGAATCCCCCTCTCTCCGCCAAATATTTGCGGTCTCAGGTGAACATATCCCCAACTGTGCGGATATGTTCACCTGAAAGTGCGTCCCGGTGTTTTTGACTTTATTCGCTAACGATTTTCCTACCCCTCAAGGGAAGGATCAAGCTGGGGATGGTTCCCCTATGTGACGGGATACCGTCATGAGTTTTTTACCACTCGTCGCACCCGGTCCGGGTGTAGTGGTTCTTTGAAACGGCGCCGGCGGCCGTGATTGCTCCATGCAAATGGGAGCAGGGACGGCGGGCGGGGAACGGGCCGCGTGAAGCCGGGGCGAGGGCCTGTGGACAATATATCGGGAGAGATGCCTGAGAGGCCGAAAGGGCACGACTGGAAATCGTGTGTACGCTCAAAAAAGTGTACCGGGGGTTCGAATCCCCCTCTCTCCGCCAGACCGGCAGGCGGGACGGATGGCAATGCCGTTTGTCCCGCTTATTTTTTTGATCAACCATAGCCGGCGGCAGCGCATTCCCCCATGCCGGGTCGCCGGGATCAGCCGTAACCCAGGGCGGCCAGTTCCTCTTCCGTCATACCGAGGAAATGGGCGATCTCGTGGACGACGGTGATTTCGATTTCCTCCTCCAACTCCGTGGTGCTGCGGCAGGCATCTTCCAAGGGCTCCTGGAAGATGAAGATGGTGTCGGGGTACAAAGGCGGGCTGAACTCGGAGCGCTCGGACAGGGACACCCCGGTGTAGATGCCGAAGGGGGGATCATCTGGATCCAGCCCCAGGGTCGTGCTCATCTGTCGGGAGGGGCGGCGCTGCACGGAGATCAGAATATTGTCCAGGCGGTCCATTATCTCCGCCGGGATCCTGCCGATCGCCCGCTCCACCACCCGATCGAATTCCCTGCTGCTGAGTTTCATCGTCACTCCTCCGCTCCTCGGCCCCTTTCTGCTTTTATACACCGTGGTTGACGGGGCCGCAAGGAAGTAATGATCATCACGATCAGGAGCGGCAAGCTGGCGGGAAGGTCGGGGAGGGCGGGTGTTCAAAGCGCCCTTGACTTCTTTGCCGATCTCCTTTAATACCAAGGACCTCGATCGGGAAATTTCAGCAACATGATGAATACTATTGGATTTTGATGCACCACCAAGGCGGGGTAGCTATGTGGCGGAAAAAATCCCACGCCGGCGGTGAGAAGTACAGGGAAACAAACGCTATGACGTCAACAAAAAAATCAACAACCGCGGCGGCCTTTTGGGTAGCCGTAATTATTCTGGCCGCGGCGGCCCTTCCCGGAGAGATATGCTTTGCCGCCGGGGAGGCGGGCGGCCACGACATCGGCCGGGAACTTCCGGTCTGGACGGCGACTCCCTTTGCGGGCATCCTGCTGTCCATTGCCCTCTTTCCCCTCTTGGCCCCCCATTTCTGGCACCGTCACTTCGGCAAGGTGTCTGCCTTCTGGGCCCTGGCCTTCGCCCTGCCGTTTTTGTTTTTCTTCCGGGAAACGGCTCTCTATGAGATCCTCCACATCATGCTCATCGATTACATCCCCTTCATCATCCTCCTCTGGGGCCTGTTTACCATCGCCGGCGGCATCGCCGTGAGCGGCTCCCTGCGGGGGACTCCCCCGATGAACTCCCTGCTGCTCCTCATCGGCACGGTCCTGGCCTCCTGGGTGGGGACCACCGGCGCCGCCATGGTCATGATCCGCCCCATCCTCCGGGCCAACAAAGACCGGGTGAAAAAGGCCCACATCATCTGTTTCTTCATCTTTCTGGTGGCCAATATCGGCGGTTCCCTGACGCCCCTGGGGGACCCGCCCCTCTTTCTCGGCTTCCTCCACAATGTCCCCTTTTTCTGGGTGACTACGAGCATCCTGCCCCATATGCTTCTGGCGGCCCTCATCCTCCTCGCGGTGTTCTATGCCTTCGATCTTTACTATTACCGACGGGAGGCGCCGGCGCCGCCGGAAACCGGTGAACGGACGCCGATCCGCATCGAGGGTCTCCACAACCTGCTGCTTCTCGCCGGGGTGATCGGCGTCATCCTCCTGAGCGGCTACTGGCGGCCGGGGCATCTGTCCGTTTTCGGCATCGAGGTCCAGTACCAGAATCTTCTCCGGGACGGGAGCATCGTCACCCTGGGCCTGATTTCCCTGTTCGTCACGCCCCGGCGGCTCCGGGAGGCCAACGACTTCAGTTGGGGTCCCATCCTGGAGGTGGCGAAGCTCTTCGCCGGGATCTTCATCACCATCATTCCCGCCCTGGCCATCCTTAAGGCGGGTTCCCAGGGCGCCCTGGCCTGGCTGGTGGATGCGGTCAAGACTCCGGCCCATTACTTCTGGGCGTCGGGAATCCTGTCGTCGTTTCTGGACAACGCCCCGACCTATCTGACCTTTTTCAACATGGCCCTGGGGCGGCTCGATCTGACGGAGGCCATGATCCCCGCGGCCCTGGCCGCCGGGACGGCGACGGCCAACCCCCAGTTTATCGCCTATCTCCAGGCGATTTCCGCCGGCGCGGTCTTCATGGGGGCCAATACCTATATCGGCAACGCCCCGAACTTCATGGTCAAGTCCATCGCCGAGGAGGCAGGGGTAAACATGCCGAGCTTCTTCGGCTATATGTTCAAGTATTCCATCCCGGTTTTGATCCCGATTTTCATCGCCGTCACTTTCGTATTTTTCTGAACAGGAGGCAGGCCCATGAGCAAAGATTACTATGAAGTGGTTGTCGAGGGTCGTCCGGAGTACGTCAACGGCTTTGTCCACGGTTTGATCGCCGGCCGGGGCGGGGCGGGGGACGCCTTTCTCGGGGAGGAATTCGAGATCGATGAAGAACGCCCGCTGGAGATGCTGAGCCGCCTAATCGGCCTTCGGGAGGAGCATACGGTGCTCGTTGTCGAGAAGACCGTCCTGGGGCTGCTGGAAGAGGTGATAGGCGGCGGCCGGCGGGATGGGATGATGAAACTGGTCTCCACGCGAAAGATCCAGGAGGCGTCATTCGGATATTCCTTCGCGACCTTTTCCCGGGAAACCGGCGCCGTGCTCGACAAGATTCTGGCCTCGATCCCTCCCGGCGTTTTCGTGGAGCCGCCCTACGCCCCGGAACACAGAGAAACGCCCGAGGGTCAGGGGGTGGAGGCCTACGCCCCCCTGCACGACTACGAATTGAAGGCGGCGGGACGCATCCGGGGGGAGTGCGGGGGGGTATGCCGCTGTTACGAACTCCTGAAGCGGCATGAAGTCGTCGAACTTGGGCCGATGGAACTCAGACTGACGGGGGCATAGCGAAGCGTTTATCCGCTGCCATGTGAAGACGGGCGAACATCTGCCGAGGGATCGGTAGCTTATAATGGCCAAGCCGTTGGGGAGTCCCATGAATGGATGTGCCGATCCGTGCCGTGAGGGCTTCCTCTCCCGGTTGCGGGACGAATTCCTGGTAACTCGGGCCGACGCCCGAACGATCGTCGGTAATTTCCATCAGGAGATGCGCCGGGGCCTCGCCGGGCAACCCAGCTCGCTACGCATGCTCCCCACCTTTGCCCGCCGGCCCCGGGGAACGGAACGGGGGCGCTTGCTCGTCCTCGATCTGGGTGGTACGAACGTCCGGGTCGGGGAGGCGGTCCTGGACGGCAACGGCCGGGCCGAACTCACGGCGGTGGACAGATCCGTCCTTCCCCGGGAAATCATGAGCGTCTCAGGTGCGGAACTGTTCGATTTTCTGGCCGGGTGCGTGGATTCTTTCCTCCGGGAACGGGGGCTTGACGACCGGCGGCGCCACGATCTCGCCTTCACCTTTTCCTTTCCCTTGGAGCAGTCATCCCTCGTTTCCGGACGGCTGGTAAACTGGACCAAAGGTTTTACGGTCCCGGGCGTGGTTGGCAAAGATGTGGCGGCGCTGCTCCGGGCGTCATTGGCGCGCCGGGGCCGGGAGCGGATTCGGGTCGCCGCCCTGGTGAACGATACGGCCGGCACGCTGGCCGCGGGAAGTTATGCCGATCGGGCCTGCGATCTCGGCGTGATCCTCGGCACGGGAACCAACGCCTGCTATTTCGAGCAGGCGGAACGGATCGAAACATGCCGGGCCGGCGGCGCCGCCGAAGAGATGATCGTCAATATGGAATGGGGAAATTTTAACCGGCTCCGGACCAATCCCTGGGATGAACTCCTGGATCGAACGACCTCCAACGCCGGCCGGCAGCGACTGGAGAAGATGATCTCCGGCATGTATCTGGGGGAACTGGTCCGGCTCGTCATCGCGAAGATGATGGCGGCGGGTTTGCTCCCCCGGGGGACGAACCATGCCGTCTTTGCGACCCCTTACGCCTTGACCGCCGAGCGGCTGGCCGCGGCGGTCCGGTCCGCCGATCCCGCCGTCGCCTTGGGGATTGACGGTGCATTCCCGTCGGACGGAGAGGCCGTCGGACGGATATGCCGCCTTGTCGCCGCCCGGGGGGCCCGCCTGGCCGCAGCGGCGATCGCCGCCGTGATTTCCTGGCGGGATGGGGAGCTCGAAACGGGGCATGTCGTGGCGATCGATGGGTCCCTGTTTGAAAAATTTCCCGGCTTCCGGGATAACATGCGGGAGATGTTGCGGGAATTGTTCGGACCCCGGGCGGCGGGGATAACGTTCCGGCTCGTTCCGGACGGCTCGGGCATCGGCGCCGCCGTCGCCGCCGCCGTGGGCCCCCGGACCGGATGGGGAGCGGGACCATGCTGACCAGAAGGGAACTGCTGGCGAACGTTACCCGGGCGGCCGCGGCGGCCGGAATGGCCACTGTAGTCCCACCCACCCTGAACGGCGTCCTGGCGGCCTCCCCCGACGAGGAACTCCTCCGGAAAGCCCCCCGGGCCAAATTCTGGACCTCCGTGGAGTCGGCGGGCGGCGACTGCCGGATCTGCCATCCCGGCCTGACGGGTGTTGGGCAGGCGCACCGCCACGAGGCCCACCTGGTCCGGTGCCTCCTGTGCGCCCAGAACTGCACCATCCGGGAAGGCCAGCGGGGACGGTGCCGCACCCGCATCAACATCCGGGGGGAACTCCGGAGCCTGGTATATGGTCGTCCCGTTGCCGTCCATGTAGATCCCATCGAGAAGAAGCCTTTCTACCATTTTCTCCCCGGGGCCGCCGCCTATTCCCTGGCCACCGCCGGCTGCCCCCTGAGCTGCAAGTTCTGCCAGAACTGGGAGCTGTCCCAGGCCTGGCCGGAGGACCTCCGGGCCATCTATACGCCTCCCGCCCTCGTCGTCCGGTCCGCCCACGCCCGCCGTGCCCCGGTTATCGCCTTCACCTACAACGAACCGACGGTCTTTGCGGAGTATCTTATCGACATCTCCCGGGAGGCGAAAAAACGCGGCCTCCACCCGGTGGTCGTCAGTTGCGGCTTCATGAACCGGGAACCCCTGATCGAGATGTGCCGGGTCCTGGCGGCGGTGAAGATAGATCTCAAGGGGTTCAGCGCCTCCTTTTACCGGCGGGTATGCGGGGCGGAGCTAACGCCCGTCCTTGCGACCATCAAGGAGGTTGCCCGACGGAAGGTGCACCTGGAGATAGTCAATCTCGTGGTTCCGACGCTGAACGATTCGGATCGGATGTTACGGGAGCTCATCGCCTGGATCGCCGGCGAGGTCGGTTTCGACGTGCCGGTGCACTTTACCCGTTTTCATCCCGATTACCAGCTCCTGAATCTCCCCCCCACCCCCGTGGCCACCCTGGAGCGGGCCCGGGAGACGGCCATGGCCGCGGGGCTCCGCTATGCCTATGTCGGCAATGTTCCCGACCACCCGGGAAATCACACCTATTGCCCGAACTGCAAAAAAGTGGTAATCAGACGAGCAGGTTTTTTCCTTACGGAGATGCATATCAAAGACGGGCGTTGCGCCTTCTGCCGGCAAAAGATCGCCGGCGTCTGGGCATAGAGGCGGCGGGCCATGAAGAAGAGATACCTCTATATTTTTTTGGTGTTTGCGCTTGTCCTGGTCTTTGCCGTGGTCATTCAAGCCAGAAAGGAGCCGGAGATGGATACCGTTCGCCCCGCCGTCGTGGCGGGAAAATTTTATTCAGATGCGCCGGGAATGCTCAAGGCCGCCATTGCCGGCTTTCTCGAGGACGCGGAGCCGGTGACGGTTTCGCGGCCTTTGGCCCTCATCCTGCCCCATGCGGGCTACATCTATTCGGGACAGATCGCCGCCGACGGTTACAACCAGGCCCGGGGCCACCGCTATGACACGGTGGTGATTCTGGGCACCAACCATACCACCCCCGGTTTCCACCGCGTCGGCCTTTACCCCGGTGACGGTTTCGCCACCCCCCTGGGGGTCGCCAGAGTGGACAAAAGGGTTGCAGAAGATCTCCTGGCGGCCTCACCGGATTGTGTGCGCAATGCCTCCGTCCATCAGCAGGAGCATTCCGTGGAGGTCCAGGTACCCTTCATCCAGGTGTTATTTCCGGAGGCGAAGATCGTGCCGGTGATCGTGGGCAGCCAGGAGGCCGATCTGTGCCAGCGTTTCGGCCAGGCCCTGGGCGGCGTCCTGAAAGACAGGAAGGCCCTCATCGTAGCCAGCTCCGATCTCTCCCACTATCCCGCCTACGCGGAGGCCCGTGGCGTGGATGTACCCATTCTTGAAGCTATCCCCACCCTGGAAGGGGTACGGGTGCGGCAGGCCGTCCGGGAGGCGATGAGCAGGGGGATCTCCAATCTCCACACCGCCGCCTGCGGGGAAGGCCCCATCCTTGTCGCCATGAGCGCCGCCCGGGTCATGGGCGCCAAAGGCGGGAAGGTAATCAGCTACGCCAATTCCGGCGATGTCGCCATCGGCGACCTCTCCCGGGTGGTGGGTTACGGCGCCGTGGCCCTGACCGCCGATGCCCCGGCCGCAAACGCGGCCCCGTCGCCCGTCGGACCCGCGGGGGAGTTGTCGCCGGCGGATAAAAAGGCCCTCCTCGGCCTGGCCAGAAAGACCATCGCCCGGTATCTCGCCACGGAGACCGTACCGTTGGCCAGGGGGTTCTCCCCGGCCGTCCAGGAATACCGAGGCGTCTTCGTCACTCTGAAGAAACGCGGGCAGCTCCGGGGCTGCATCGGGCGCCTCATTCCCGAGGCCCCGCTTTGCCGCCTCGTCGGGGCCATGGCCATCCAATCCGCCTTCAACGACCATCGTTTCCGCCCGGTAACCGCCGCAGAGTTGAAGGATATCGAAATCGAGCTGTCGGTTCTGACACCGATGAAAAAGGTTTCCCGGGCGGAGGACATCGTGGTGGGCCGGGACGGTGTCCTCCTCCAGAAGGGCCGAGCCGGCGCCGTCTTCCTCCCCCAGGTGGCCCCGGAGCAGGGCTGGAACCGTGAGGAGATGCTCGATCAACTCTGCCTGAAGGCCGGTCTGCCCGTGGGAAGCTGGCGTACCGGTGCGGAGTTCCAGACCTTCCAGGCCGTGGTTTTTCACGAGTCGGATTTCCATTGACGGGCGGGGCGTGGTTACGGAAAACTTCCCGGTAAAGGTACGCAAATCCTTGACGATGATAAGCGCTTGGGCGTATGTTGCCGTGACGAAGGGTGAAACGAGACGCCGGTACCGTCAAACTAACAATCCCTATTCATCGCTGCACGGGCCGCCGTCTGTTTGTTCGTTGGGCAGGAAAGGACATATTAATCGATAATGCATGGCATCCTTCCGGAAATCGGCATCTCTATCCTCGCCGCCACCGCCTTGGGGTTCGTCTTCCAGTTCTTTCGCCAGCCGGTCATCCTGGGCTACCTGGTGGCCGGGGCGCTGATCGGTCCCGGCATCGGCTTCAAGCTCGTCTCGGAGCCCGCCAACATCGAGGTCATTTCAGAAATCGGCTTGATCCTCCTGCTGTTCATCATCGGTCTGGAACTCAATCCTAGGAAGCTCCTCTCTTCGGGCCGCCAGCTATTCTATGCCGGAATCGGCCAGTTCATCCTCTGTGTCCTCCTCGGCGTGGGGTTTTTCATGCTTCTTGGATACGGGCTGGGGCAGGGCCGCATTGACGCCCTCTATCTCGCCCTGTTCTGCGCGCTGAGCAGCACGGCCATCGTGGTCAAACTACTCTACGACAAATTCGAGCTGGACACCCTTCCCGGGCGGATCACCCTGGGGATACTTATCTTCCAGGACCTATGGGCGATCCTGATTCTGGCCCTCCAACCCCATTTCACCAACCCCCGGGCCCTGCTGGTCGTCATGGCCTTGAGCAAGAGCCTGGTGCTCCTGGCCATCGGTTACCTCCTGAGCAAATACCTCCTCCGCTGGATATTCGAGCAGATCGCGAAGACGCCGGAGATGGTGGTGGCCTTGTCCATCTCCTGGTGTGCCTTGATGGCGGGGATGGGCTCATGGATCGGTCTGTCCATGGAGATGGGGGCGCTGATCGCCGGAGTGGCGATTTCCTCCTTCCCCTACAGCGTCCACGTGACCGCGAAGGTGCTTCCCCTGCGCGACTTTTTTCTTACGCTCTTCTTTCTTTCCATCGGCATGAAAATCCCCGTTCCCGATGCCGCCCTGCTCGTCATGGCCGTCGTGATCGTCCTGTTCGTCATCGTTTCCCGCTTCCTCACTATTTACCCGCTCCTCACCCTGGCGGGCAGCGGCCGGCGCACCGGTTTCATCGCCAGCCTCAACCTGTCCCAGATCAGTGAGTTCTCCCTGGTGGTGGCGGCCCTCGGGGTCGGCTTCGGCCATATCGACCAGCGGATGATGTCCCTGATCATCTATGCCATGGCCATAACCTCGGTGCTCTCCTCTTATTTCATCAAGGGGAATCATGCCGCCTATCTACTTTTTGACCGCTTCATGGAAAAGATCGGTTTTCCGTCCCAGGCCAAGGAAAAGGAGGCGGAAACCGGCGCGGGGCATTATCCCGTGGTCCTCCTGGGATTCCACCGGGGGGCCAGGGCCTTCGTGGACCGGCTGGATGAGATCGCCCCGGAACTGCTGAAAAAGATCCTCGTCATCGATTTCAATCTCGAGGTCCTCAAGGAACTGGGAGATCGGGGCATCAGAGGGATCTTCGGCGACATCAGCAGCCTCGACACCCTGGAGCACGCCCACGTCGCCGAGGCGCAAATCATCCTCTCCACCATCCCGGACATGCTCCTCAAGGGGACGAACAACCGCTCCATGGTTACGACCTGTCGGGCCGTGGCATCCAACGCCGTCATTGTCGCCACCGCCGATTCAGTGGAACAGATAGATGCCCTGAAGAACTGCGGCGCTAACGAAGTGCTCCTGCCGTACACCCTGATCGGGGACCATCTGGCCCGGTTCATCGTCACCAACTGCCGGCCTGAGGAGGCCTGACCGGGTACGGCGGCCGCCGGAGATCACCGCCGCCGGCCAACGCTGTTTGCGGCCCGCCGCCGGCCCTGCCGGTCCGCGGGGGACATGAAAACGGCGCTGTCGCCCCGGTGACATTGCCGCCCCTCAGCCGAGCCGCCGGGAGGGACACCGGACCCACCGGGGCGTAGTTCATGGCGCCATGCAACTGATCCTGTTCAATATCGGCTTGATCTCCCTGCTGGGCCAGGTCATCCTCCTCCGGGAGCTGGCCGTCGCCTCCTATGGAGTGGAGCTGATCTATCTGTATGCCCTGGGCGTCTGGCTCCTGTGCACCGCCGCCGGGGCCCTCCTGGGCCGCCGCCGCTTCGCCGCTGTCGGGACCATCGCGGCGGCGCTGTTCGCGCTGGCGGTCCTCCTGCCCGTCGCCGTGACGTTCGTCCGGGCGAGCCGCCTGCTTTTCTCCGGGGTGCCGGGTGCTTATCTCCCCTTCTCCCGTCAGCTCCTCATCCCCGTCCTGGCCCTCGGCCCGGTCGGGTTGCTGGCCGGTTTCCTCTTCCCCCCCGTGGCGACGCTTTATATCGACGCCCGGACGGGTGCGGCCCGGACCCTGGCCGGGGCCTACGGCATCGAAAGTCTCGGCGCCCTGGCGGGGGGAATCCTCGCCACCCTGTTTTTGAAATTCAACCTCTCCATCGTAGCCGCCACCCTGGTGACCAGTGCCTTTGCCTCCCTGAACGGCCTGGCACTGCCGGGACGGAAAGGATGGAGGAAGTCATGGCCGGCCGGGGCGCTGGCCGCCGCCGCCCTCATTGCCCTTCCGGGAGCGGCCCGGATCGACTCCATGACCGGCGCCTGGAACCATCCCCACCTGTTGGCGACCGGGGATACCGCCTACGGGCGGATCACCGTAACCGGGCGTTCCGGACAGGCGGCGGTCTTCGAAAATGACGTCCTCGCCTTGGAAACCGAGGGGATCGAGGGGGAGACCTTTGCCCATCTCGTCGCCCTCCAGCACCCCCGGCCCCGACGGGTCCTCCTTTTGGGCGGAGGAACGGAGGGGATTGTGACGGCCCTCCGCCGCCATGACCCGGAGCAGATCGACGTAGTGGAACTGAACGAACGGATGGTCGAAATGGTGCTGCCCCATCTCCCCCCGGAGCGCCGACAGGCCCTGGCGACCCCGCCGGTGCGCCTCATCTTTGCCGACCCCCGCGGCTACCTCCGCTCCGGCGACGCCTATGACCTGATCCTGGTGGCCATGCCGGACCCCGCCTCCGGGCAGACCAACCGTTTCTACACCCGGGAGTTCTTCCGGGACTGCGCCGCCCGGCTGCGACCGGGGGGGATCGTCGGGCTCCGCCTCCGGGCGGCGGAAAACATCTGGCCCCTGCCGTTGACCCGCCGCATGGCGGGTATCCACCGGGCGTTGCGGGCGGAGTTCCCCCACGTCCTCTTCCTCCCCGGGGCCACGAACATCATCACCGCCTCCGCCGCTCCCCCGGCGGAAGACGCGGCGCTACTCAGCGCCCGCTGGGATGCCCGGGGGATCGATGCCCGGCTGGTGCGGCCGGCGTATATCGAGTATCTGCTCACCAACGACCGGTTCGGGGAGATCCGGCGGCTCCTGGCGGCGACGGAAACCGCCGCCAACAGTGACCTCCAGCCGGTGTGCTACCGCTACACCCTCCAGATCTGGCTGTCCAAGTTTTTCCCCCGGGCGTCTTTCCCGGATTTCGCCGTTTCCCACCGCGTCCTGCTTATGCCTCTAACCGTTTCCTCCTTCCTGGTCGTTGCCGGCGCTCTGTTCCTTGCCCGGTCCTACCCGGCCGGCCGGCGGATTGCCCTGGCGGCGGTGGCGGGTTTTGCCGGGATGATTCTCCAGAACGTGCTGCTGCTGTACTATCAAGTCAAAAACGGCGCCCTCTACCAGGATATCGGCCTGCTCATGGCGTCCTTCATGGCCGGTCTGGCCCTGGGGGCACTGCTGACGAGCCGGCGGCGCCGTACCGCCGGCAAGCTCCGGCGGGGCGCCGTTCCGGCCGGTTTTTTTGCCCTGGCGGTCCTGATCCATTCTGTCCTGTTCCTCCAACAGAGCGGTCTCGGCCTGCCGTTCATGGCGGGCCTCCTGGCCCTCTCCGGCTTCTTTTCCGGCGCCCTCTTCGCCCAGGCCGCCCAGGGCGGTCCCGACCGCCGCGGCTTGCACGATGACCCCAATGACCCCAATGACCCCAATCTCCCCAACGACCCCGAACGCCGCCGGACACTCGCGGCCCCCCTCTATGCCGCCGATCTTCTGGGGGGCGCCGCCGGCGCCGTCTTCGGCGGCCTGCTTCTCATCCCGGCGGCAGGCCTTGCCCTCCCCGTGGCGATCACCGCCGTGTTGATCGTCCTGTCCCTCCTCCTCGTCTGATCGACAGACCAATGAAACTCGCCGAACTGAAGGATTCGGGAATACCGGCTACCTCAAACGACCTGTCGCGGCCATGTTAACGCCGCTGATGGATCGGGGCATGGAAATCGGTGCAAAACTCTTTACCCGGCACTACCACTATTACGATCAGGATATGACGTTTTTCCTTTGCCTGAAAGAGGCGACAGAACCGTTGAAGAAGCCCGATATGGATATCAAATATCGGAAGCGGCTGGTTAAACGGCCGGAAGTCATTATTATGGACGAGACCGATCGCGAGAAGGCTTTGAACAAAGCCAAAGATATCCTTGACGAGGCGGAAACGCTGATAGATGAAAACGTGTAGTGGGTATGCGGGTTGGGTTGTCTATGGAATTTGTCAAAATCGGCCTTCTGTTTGATTTTCATGGAAGTGTTCATACCGGGTTTGCAAAAATCCATTGACATATTGACTCAATTAAATATAATACAGTCAACATGCGGACGGATTTATAATGTATATCAAACAGAAGCAGTTGGATAATCTTGGAAGAGCTCTGGCGCCCGGCAAAGTGGTTGTTATCTACGGCGCTCGCCGCACGGGCAAGACAACTCTGTTGCAGCAATTCCTGCGGGGCGTGGAGGAACCGTATCTTCTGGTAAACGGAGAAGATATCACGGTACAGGGATATCTGGCGAGCCAATCGATCGAAAAACTTTCCGCCTTTGTAGGATCAAACCGTCTGCTTGTCGTGGATGAGGCGCAGAAAGTGCCAAATATCGGCGCGAACCTCAAACTCATTGTCGATCACATACAAGAGATGCGGGTGATCGCTACCGGTTCGTCATCATTTGATCTTGCCCGCTCCATTGGCGAGCCGCTTACCGGCAGGAAGACCACCTTGAAGCTTTTCCCCTTGGCTCAGTTGGAGATAGGGCAAATCGAGGAGCGTCACCAGACCGACGCCAATCTGGAGAGTCGCCTGATTTACGGGGCCTATCCGGAAGTTGTCCTGACCAATGACAATCGGGCAAGGGAACAGTACCTGCGCGAGATCGTCGCTTCCTATCTATACAAGGATGTTCTGGAAATGGACGGTATTCGTCATGCGGCCAAGATCAGCAGACTCCTGCAAATGATCGCGCTGCAGGTTGGCAAAGAGGTCTCCTATGCAGAACTTGGAGCGGGCCTCGGCATGAGCAAAAATACCATCGAGCGGTATCTCGATCTGCTGGAAAAGGCTTTTGTCATTCAGAAACTATCGGGATTCAGCCGCAACCTGCGCTCTGAAATCACCAAAAACAGCCGCTACTATTTTCTGGACAACGGGATTCGGAACGCCCTTATCAACAACTTCAATCCATTGGATCTTCGCAACGATGTCGGCTCATTGTGGGAAAGCTATCTTGTCATGGAACGACTCAAGCGGCAGGAATACCTGCTAGTGCATGCCAACAACTATTTCTGGCGCACTTACAGTCAAAAAGAGATTGATTTTGTCGAGGAACGGGAAGGAAAATTGTTCGGTTATGAGATGAAATGGGGAGCAGTTAGAGCCAAAGCTCCGAAAGGATGGCTGGAAAACTATCCCAATGCAACATGGCAGGTCATCGACCAACAGAATTATCTGGGGTTGATTACATAGCGATAACAACCATGGAACGGGAATTATCTCATGACGGATGACTTTACGGCCAAGATGTACAAAGCGCCAAACCCGGCATTGAACGATTATGACGATCTCATCGAATACGCCCTGACGATCGATGGTTACGAATACGCCGAAAAGGTCTGGGGCCTCGACGGGCAACGCCGATCATTGGGCGAAGGTTAAATATGTTTTTAATGTTTACCGGCAGGGAGGGCATATGAATTCAGAGCAATTCTTAGCGGAAGCACGGAAGACACTGCACGTCGGCGCCGCGGCCGCCGCCGAGTATGTTGAGGCCAGAGATGCCATGATGGAAGAGGTCAATACACGTATGACCGAACATCCGCAGATTTCCTCACTCATTGGCGGAAATCCGTTGAGCATGATGTACAACAACCACCGAAATCACATCGATTTTCTTGCCACCGTTTTTAAATTTCGCGGTTTTGACATGCTGGCCAAAACGTTGCCCTGGGTTTACCACTCCTACCGGGCACACGGGTTTTCATTTGATTACTTTCCTCTGGAGCTTGAAGCATGGAAAAATGCGGTAAGAAAACACCTGCCACCCGCGGCGGCCTCTGAAATAAATATGGTTTATGACTGGATGCTTCGACACCACCAAACATTGATCGATCTTTCTGCCCTGCCTCCCGAAGAACCGGAGGCCTATCCGGAACTCGCGGATGAGCGCAGAAAATTCATGGCGTTCCTTCTGGCGGCTGACTATGCCGGCGGCATGAGAATTGCGGACGCCGTTCTGGGGCGGGAAAAAGGGCAGGAAACCCTATATATGGGTCTCATCAAACCGGTCATGTATGAAATCGGTAGGCTATGGGAAGATGACAAGATCAGCACAGCGGAAGAACATCTGGCCACATCACTCGTCGGAAGAATTCTCGCCGCCCTTTACGAAAAACTTCCCTTTTCCTTGACTGATAGAGGGAAGGCCATTGTCACATCCGCACCCAACGAATACCATGAACTGGGAGCAAGATTGCTGGCCGATATGCTGGAATCGGATGGATGGGATGTTCTGTTCCTGGGCGCCAATACTCCCGCCGAGGCATTGATCAGCCTGATCCGGAAAAAACGACCGCGATTCGTGGCCATTTCTCTGACCATGCCCTTTTCCATCGACAAGGTTTCCGGCATCATTTCAGCCATCCGGGCCATTCCCGCCCTGAGTTCCGTCAAAATCATGGTGGGGGGCGCGGCTTTCAATACCGCCCCGCGTCTATGGCGGCAAATCGGAGCGGACGCATGGGCAGACACACCGCAAAACGCCATCCGGCAGGTTCAGTCATGGTGAAACAAGCCAAACATATTGCTGCTCTCAGCACTCTGCTGACCGAGAATCCGCAAGTCATTGCCGATTACCTGATGACGCGCGGCAGACTGGCGATCATGCTTCTCGATCAGCAGGGAATGATTCTTGACTGCAACCCCTTTTTTCTGGAAAATACCGGACTGACAGAAAAGCCCATCGGCCAATCCATAAATAATTTTCTTGCCGAAAATCCTTCCGCCAAAGGAAACCGCGAAACGCAAATTTACCGGGAAGTCCGCTTCTCGTTCACCCTGAACCACGCCCGGGAGCAGACCCTGTCGGGGCATATGATGGTTATCGGCGACCGGCACATCATCTTCGCGCAAACGATTCGTCTGACCGAGAACGAAATGGTGGCGAAGATGTCGCGTCTCACGGACGAGCTGACGGACCTGACGCGGGAACTGAATAAAAAAAACCGGGAACTGGCATCCGCGAACAGGAGAATAACGCAGTTGATGAACACGGACCCGTTGACGGGATTGGCGAACCGACGTCTGCTCACGGAACTTCTTGACGCAGAAATGTCCAAAGCCCGCAGGCACACTTATCCGCTATCCGCGGTGATGATGGACATTGATCATTTCAAATCGATCAATGACACGTTTGGTCACGACGGGGGAGACAGGGTGCTGGCGGGAGTCGCGCATACGATGCGCTCAATGTGCCGGAAGGAAGACATCGTTGCACGTTTCGGTGGAGAGGAATTCGTCCTTATCCTTCCCGTATCGCCTATTTCGTCAACACTGGAATGCGCCGAAAGGATCCGTATAGCGATCCAGAACAAGGCTTTTGAGGGAATCAGCCGGCAAGTAACTGCCAGTTTCGGCATCTCTCTCTTTGTGACAAACGACACGCAGGACAGTTTTCTCAAACGCGCGGATGATGCCCTCTATAAAGCGAAGACATCCGGCCGCAACCGGACTGAACTGTACGGAGATTGATTGATAACGTATTGTTTTGTATAGATTAGATTATGTCGGGGATGTTTGTGTCTGTCTATGGATATTTCCATCTCCTTTTCCGTGATGTCCGGGACGGTAGCTCCATTAAGGCGATCGTTGACACCGGTAAAAGCGATAATGCCCGCCTCGGTCAACGTTCTTGCGGAAGCCACGATCATTTCCCCTACCACACAATCACGTTGCCGGGCCAATCATAATCGCCAAGGCGTCCATGTAAGTTGAGCGGATCATGGCAAGTTACCTTGGATGATCCAGGGAGGAATCCCAAGAATTTACAGGATCCAGCCGCCGCTGGCCAATTCATGGGCACGACCGCCCACAAAATAGGCGGTAATGAGGGCGAAAGAGACGGTGATGTTTAGGTAACTATTCGTGATCATTTACATATTCAATAATGGCACGGTCTATGCTGTTATAGAGGCTAAACAACGGCAGTAAAAAAGCGAAAGGAGGAAATGAACCATGGCCATGACAATTTATATGAAGGTGACGGGCAAGAATCAGGGCGAAATCCAGGGCGACTGCACCCAGCAGGGGCGGGAGAATCTGATCCTCTGCTATTCCATGGATCACGCGGTGGAGATTCCCAAGGACACCCACACGGGGCTCCCCACGGGCCAGCGGATCCATCTGCCCCTGAAGGTGATCACCAACATGGGCAAGCACACCCCGAAGCTTTTCCAGGCGTGCAGCTCCGGCGAGCATCTCGATGTAGAGATCACCTTCTTCCGGATCAGCGAGAAGGGTCAGGAGGAAAAGTACTTTACCATCAAACTGAAGGAGGCGATCATCGTCAATGCCCGGGAGTTCTTCCCCTACACCTTCCTGGAGGAGAACAAGCCCTTCAAGCATATGCAGGAGATCGCCTACACCTACGAGGATATCATCTGGACCTACACCCCCGATGGCATCGAGGCGGAGGACAACTGGAAGGCCCCGAAAGCTTGAGCAACCATTCTCCCTTCTCACTGGGGCTGGGCCTAACTTTACCACCCAGGTCCGGCCCCAGGCCTCTTTTGCGGTTTTACATGAAAATGTCCACAAATAGCCGGATATTTTCATCTTTCGTTGTGCCCGGAACGGGCATGACGGTTAGTCGAATGAACCGGAATTGTCCCCCAGCGCCTTGCCAATAATTATCTCTGTCCGCCTCCCGGAGCACGAAGACCGGTTTCCCGTTGACACCCCCGCCGGCAACATTGCCGTTTTTGCCTTTCCGCCGCAACCTCCTTTATAGAGTACTTCACCAAAACTCAAAGGAGGTTCAATTGTATGAAGCGTTCTTCTCGTTGTTTTCTTTTAATTAGCGTCCTGGTGTTATCGGCCGTCGGATGTGCCTCCATCGTGGGCAAAACGATGCATCCCGTGACCGTCAACAGCACGCCCGACCAGGCGGACATCACTATCGTCGATGAAGCCGGCAAAACGGTTTTTGCGGGTAAAACGCCCACGACGGTCACCCTGATGGGCGGCGACGGCTATTTCCACGGCAAGGATTACACCGTCACCTTCAGCAAGGACGGTTTTGAGAAACACACGACCGTAATCAAGAGAGATGTGAGCATGTGGTACATCCTGGGCAACATCCTCTTCGGAGGGTTGATCGGCTGGTTTATTGTCGATCCGGCCACCGGCGCCATGTGGACCCTGCAGGAGGATGTAACCGCGGCCCTTGCCGTCAAGAAGGCAAGCGGCGCCGCCACCGGCAATCACTTGCGTGTTGTCACCATCCACGAGGTGCCGCCGCACTTGCTTGCCCGGATGGTGCGGGTAAGGTAGCCGCGGCCATGTCTTCGTCCTCAATGGAAAACAGGGAAGCGCTGCTGTCCCAGGTCCGGGATTTGTCGGCGGCGGGACGGCGCGGGGAGGCGGAGGCCCTGGCGATGAGCCGGGAGTCCAAGGAGATCCGCGACGCCGCCCTCCATATCCGCTGGGCCGAGGCCTTGGAGGAGTTGGGCCTCATAGACGAGCTGATCATGGAGCTGAACCTCGCCGTCCGGGACGATCCGGAAAACAGGGACGCCCATGTCCGCCTGGCGGAGATCCATCTCGATCAGGGACAGCCGACGCGGGCGGCGCGGATCCGGGAGAACCTGGCGCGGCGCTTCCCCACGGAGCCGGATCTCTACCGGGAATGGGGCGCGGCCCTGGAAGGAGCGGGGGAATTCGAGAAGGCCCGGGCCGTTTATGCGGAAGGAATTGAGAAGACTGACGATTCCAGACTAAAAGGACTCCTGAAAAATCTCGATTTCCTGGCGGCGACAGCGACGGCGGAGGCGCAGGGGGACGGCGGCGGTGCATCTCCGGCGGCCCCTCTCCCCCTCCTGCCCCAACCCCACCACCTCATCGCCTTCCTTACCCTCTTCGGCGGCCGGGAGGGGGTTTACGCCCGCCAGTGGACCAGCCCCACCGGCGAGTCGGGATACACCCCCGTGGATGAGCCCCTGACGCCGAAGGTGGCGGAAAATCATCTTCTCGGCAACTTCACCGTGGGGGTCTATCCCGTCCGCCTGGACAACACGGTAAACTTCATCGCTTTCGATATCGACATCGCCAAATTCGCCGTCCGGGAGACCATCGCCAACAAGAGACGCTGGGATGCCGTTATGGCCCGAGCCCAGGAGACGGCTTGCCGAATCGTCGATCTCGGGGCGGCATGGGAGGCGCCGGTGCATCTGGAGGACTCGGGATTCAAGGGCCGTCACGCCTGGATCTTCCTGGAGACACCCATCCCCGCCGGGGTGGCGAAGAAATACGGCGACTTGATGGCGGCGGCCCTGGCGCCCCTGCCCCGGGAAATCACCGTGGAGGTCTTTCCCCGCCAGGGCAGCGTTGCCCGGGGCGGCCTGGGAAATCTCATCAAGCTGCCCCTGGGGATCCACCGGCGCACCGGGCGCCGTTCCTCCTTCATCCTCCCCGACGGCGCGGATCATCCCGACCCGCTGGGATTTCTCCTTTCCGCCCGGAAGGCGACCCGGCGGGCCATCTATGCCTTCATCCAGCAGTCCCAACTGCGGCAGGCGGGCGCCGGGACGGGTTTCGGGGCGCATTCCGGGGCGGCCGTCGGGGCGTTTTCCGGAGCGGCGTCTTCTTCCGTGGGTATCAACGTCCCGGATCTTGACGGTCTTTCCGGGACCGTATCGGCGGCGGCCCCCCGGCGGGGCGGTGTCACCGGGGATCTCCCTCCCTGGGAGACGGGGACGAGGATGGGCCCGCCCCGGGGATCAGGGGCGCCGGGCCGACGGTTGCCGGAATTGCCCGAGGAATATCATCCCGAACAGGATCTCCAGTTGCAGACCCTCCTTTCCCGGTGCGCCGTCCTCAGGGCGCTGGTGGAGCAGGTCCACCGGACGGGACGCCTGACCCACGAGGAGACCCAGGTCCTCATCCATACCCTGGGGCATCTGGAACAGGGTCCGGCGGCGGTGAACGACCTCTTCGAGCGGGCCTGGCAGGCCGATCCGGCCCTGTTTCTCAAATCGCGCCTCCGGGGCAATCCCATGAGCTGCCCCAAGATCCGTGCCCGGATTCCCGAGATTACCGCGGCGGCGGAATGCAATTGCGTCTTCGATCTGGGGACGAACCTCTATCCCTCCCCGTTGATCCATATTCGGGAGGCGGAGACATCGGCGGGGGACGCCGGCCGCCGCACCCTCCCCGCCGCCGCCGTCGATTCCCTGGAATTCCAGAATTTCCTTCAGGATTATCTTAAATTGCGCAAGCAACTCCGGGAATCCCAGACCCTCCTGGTCCGCTACGAGGAGCGGCTGGCGAGGTTCTTCGACGAGACCGGCGCGGAGTCCGTCCACACCGCCCTGGGGGAATTGCGGCGGGAAAAGAAAGAGGGGGAAAGTCCCGTCTTCATTTTGGAATTGTGACTCCGGTAATTTATGTTGAGACGGACGGTCAATGATCAATTGAAGATTGCTTGATTGATTTATGGAGCTTGTGAAAATGCGTCTATTTGAGCATTGTTTCTATTTCGTCATCGACAAATCCGAACTGTCTGAGGATGCGGAGGACATAGGGCGGCGACAGTTCTCCTGCTCCCATATCAATGGGAACGATTCGTTTTTTCCCTCCTGTATGACGAATCAACAGCCGGTGGTCTCCTTTGCCTTCTCGATGGAATTGGCAACCGTGCTGTTCCAGTATATGAATCAATGCTCTCGGTTTCAGAGAAGGGATGTTCTTAGGCATAAACGGCCCGCAACTCGTAGCTTGCCGGCTGGGGTTCGCTGCCTTCAACAGTAAGGAATTCGTGGAGATCTTTTACGGATATCGGTTCATTATGCACTTCTTCCTCAACCTTCAAGGCCTCCTGGAAAGAGACGATCGCCTCCTTGAGTTTCCCAACGGCCTCGTCACTGCTTCCTCCCTGTCCGACCAAGCCGTTTTCGAGGCACATAGCCACCCAGTAAGGATCGCTTTTTCTCAAAACAAAAGTGTAAAAATTCATAGATGCTCCTCCATAAACATGAAACTCACCGCAGAATCTCCCATGGTGGGACGGAACCAGAATATAACTAACCTCATAACATGTAAAGCATATTTTTTGCGCCCCCTCAATCCAATTTCTTCTTTGCCCCTTTGTTGGCGGCGGCAGTTAAGTCGTAATGATGCAACCCAGGGCGGACTCCGTCGATACCGCCCTGGGGAAACTGCGCCGGGAAAGGAATGAGGGGGCGGCTTCGGTGTTTATACTGGATTTGTAGGGTTGTTTATTCAGGAACATCATGGTAAGAGAAACACACTTTTTGCCCGGTCACATCTCTACTCAAGTATAGGTGCCTCATGATTCAGGCAACATCGGAAAACCCATAAAAAGCCCGCTGCCCATAGCCAGGGAAGCGGGCTTTTGTGTTTGCAACGGCAACATTGCCGTTTTGGCATAGTTCTTTGATTTGTGAGACAAGCAAATGGTTGCCGGAGACGCCATTTTTGGACGGTGAAGGAGGGAATTGAATGATTGAAAATGCTTTGATTACCGCGGCCGCGGCTATGATGCACGACATCGGGAAGCTGACCAAGGAAGGAGGTCCGGCAATAACCACTGACTATGAAAATAAAAATGCCGGTCTCTATCAGCCTCTTTATTCGGGCAGATATACTCATGATCATGTGCTCTATACCGCCCGCTTCATCGAGGAGGCGCAAAACTGGCTGCCGCCACAGTTTTCGGGACGGATTGATCACTCTAACCAGAGTTTCATCAATCTTGCGGCCCGCCACCACAAACCGGAAACCCCCTGGGAATGGATCATAGCCGTGAGCGACCGGATCAGCAGCGGTTGGGATCGCGCCAAATTCGAGTCGGAGTACAACGCCGCCATCAACTGGCGGGACTACCGGAAGACACGCCTGTTATCCGCATTTGAATACCTCCTTCGTGATGACGAAAAATATTTAAGCAATTACGATAGTTATAAATATTGTTATCCCCTGCGGGAAATTTCCCCCACCTCTATTTTCCCTGTTCTGAAAAAGGAGGGGGCGCCGGCCAACGACTCAACAGCCCGTGATGAATACCGGCAGCTTTATGAAAATTTTATGTCCGATCTGAAAGGACTACGCCACCGGGAAGAGAATCTTGCCCTCTGGCTCGATCATTTCGACAGCCTGCTGCTGATCCATACCTCTTCCGTGCCGGCGGCGAGGGCTGGAACGGTCATCCCCGACGTCTCCCTTTACGATCACGCCCGGGCCACCGCCGCCATCGCCGCCTCGCTATATATTTATCACCGGGACCAGAACAGCATGACGGAGGAATCCGTACGCAATGAATCGTCACCGGTCTTCCTCCTGATCGGCGGCGACTTCTACGGCATCCAGAATTACATCTTCAGCGACAGCGGCGAGGCCCGCAAGAGCCGCTCCAAGATCCTCCGGGGCAGGTCATTTGCAGTCTCGTTGATCTGTGAGCTTGCCGCTGATCTTATCTGCCGCGTCATCGGTCTTCCTTCGACCTCCGTGCTGCTCAATGCGGCGGGAAAATTCACCATCATTGCCCCAAATACGGCGCAAGCAAGGCAGGCGGTCGCCGGGGCGGAAGAGAAAATCAACTCTTGGCTCATCGATGTCAGCACCGGCGAAAGCGCCCTCGGCATTTCAACGGTGGCGGCGGCGCCGGCGGATTTTGTCGCCGGCCGGTTCATAGCGGTTTACGATCGTCTTACCGAGGCAATGGCGGAAAGAAAATTCCGCAAGTTCGATCTGCGGCGCCACGGCGGGACGGTAAAGGGTTTTCTTAACAAGTTTAACAACGAGCTTAAGCCTCCCCTCTGCCCATACTGCGGCAAGCGTCCTTCCAGCCCCGCCTCGGAAAGCTTCAAGTCCGTCCGGGACGACAAATCCCTGTGCGCCATTTGCCGGGATCACATATTTCTCGGCGAGAATATCGTCAAGAAGAACCGAATCGCCGTCACTGCCGCCGATGCGGAACTTTCCTCCGAAGATCTGCGTCTGCAGGAACCCATTTTTGGGTGCTATCAGGCCGCGTTCATCGAGGGCGGCCTATCAAAATTGGCCAAATCGGGGAAACTTTTGAAATGCTGGGATATTTCCATCAATCCGGCGGGCAAGGCCTCACGGGATGTAACGGCGCGTTTCTTAAACGGCTACGTGCCTGTTTACCGGGACGACGATCTTTATGACGAACGTATTTTGGAAGGGCCTAAGGCAGATGCAAAAAAAGAGGAAATGATCGATGACATAAGGGAAGGCCGTCCGAAAACCTTCGAGCATATCGCCGCCAAGGCATTGAATCCGCAAAGTGACGGAGAGCGCCGTTACACCGGAATTCAGGCCTTGGGCATCCTGAAGGCCGACGTCGATCAACTGGGACTGATCATTTCCTGCGGGATGGCCGACAAGCAATTTACCCTCTCCCGCGTCGCCGCGTTGAGCCGCCAGTTGCACTTTTTTTTCGCCGTCTATCTTCCCCATCTGCTCGCGACCGTTCCCGACTACCGGGATATCTATACCGTTTTCGCCGGCGGAGACGATCTTTTCCTCATCGGTCCCTGGAACCGCATCGTGAACCTGACGGGATTCCTGAAGGACCGTTTTGCCGAATATGTCTGTCACAACGAGCATATTCACTTCTCCGCCGGGATCAGCATCCAGAAACCGCACACCCCGCTCGATAAGATCGCCGCCGCCGCGGAAGAGGCGCTGCAAAACGCCAAGACGGGCCATCCCGAGAAGGGGGAGCGCGGAAACTGCATCAACCTCTTCGGAGAATCGGCAACCTGGAAAGATTTCGACGCCCTAGGCAAGGTCCGGGAGACATTGAAAACCTGGCATGACACCGGTGTGATCAACAACGCCATGATCTTTCGCCTGAACCGGTTCCTCGGAATGGCGGCCCAGGAAAAGGAGATTCTCAAGGAAGTAAACATACCTTTCGCGGATCTGGATTGTCTCAAATGGCGTTCCTATTTCCGTTACACGACGGAAAGAAACGTGGGGAAAAATATCAAGGACGCGGAGGCCAAGGAGAAATTAAAACAGGAATTCAGCGTAGCCGCGACATGGCTCCAGGATTACGGCGGCAGGCTGAGAATGGCTTTATGGGATGTGATCTACAACAATCGGTAAGGAGGGTGACATGGCGGTGCAAATAACATTTTACAAAGACAGGCAAAAAAAAATCATCAACCCCAAGCTGTTTTCCCAGACGGCGGAGGCGATGGCGGAGACGATCGCCAGGGCCGGCCAGGAGACCCGAAGGGAAGGCAGACCGCGGCTGGAGCGCAACAAACGGACCCAGCTTCGCAAATTCTACGATGAGGTCCTGCGTCTGAACGGCGACATTAAGAGCAAACCCGATGATTGGGACTATGTGCTTCCTTACGTCAACATGCTGATCGCCAAGGCGGTTTATGCCCAGGGACGCAATACCCTCGTAACCTCGGAATTTGTCGATATGCTCAAGGAATGCATCAATCAGGTCGAGCAGCCGAAAGATCTGGACGTCTTCGCCAATTTCTTTGAAGCCTTTATGGGCTACTACAAGCAATATGAATAGGAGGGGCAGATGCAATTGATACAAATAAAGGAAATAAAAGGGAAATTGATACTGAAAAGCGGTTTGCACATCGGTTCGGGGGATACGGAAATGCACATCGGCGGCACGGACAATCCGGTCATCAAACATCCCCATACCCAGGAGCCTTATATCCCCGGATCCTCCCTCAAAGGCAAGGTTCGGGCGCTTTTGGAGATGGAAAGCGGCCTGATGCCGAGAACCAAAGGAGAGCCCCTCCAGGCGCGGCTGCTCAAGAGCTTGGAGGGAAAATATCGGGAAAAATGCGAAAAGATTCTAAAGATCTTCGGTTCCAGCGGGGCAGATTCGGAAGACATCAGCGGTTTTGCCCTCGGGCCGACCCGCGTTTCCTTTGCCGACTGTCAGTTGAATCAGGAATGGCGGGAAACGGCCCGCAATAACCGTTGGGACCTCTTCGAAGTGAAATCGGAAAACGCCATCAACCGTATCGAGGGTACGGCCCGGAACCCACGGTTCACGGAGCGGGTGGTATCCGGGGCTGAATTCGATATGACCATCACCCTGAAACTGCTCGGTGAAGATGAAGACGCCCTGTTCGATTGTCTTCTGGACGGCCTCAAACTCCTGGAAATGGACGCCCTCGGGGGTAGCGGCAGCCGGGGATACGGAAGGATCGAGCTGCAATTCCATGATCCGGAAGTGGCGGAAAGGTTCAAAAACCGGGTCCCCTTCGCATAGGGAGGTAAAAAAGTGAAACTACTGGAAGTCACGATAAAACCACGGACCGGGTTCGGAACGCCCCTCAAGGGGGATACGGTCTTCGGCCACTTCTGCTGGCAGGCGGCCCACGATCCGGAACTCCTCAACGGCGGACTGGATCGCTGGATTTCCTGCTACGAAGAAAAACCCTTTGCCGTCTTTTCCACCGCCTTCCCCAAGCTAAACCAAAAGGGACATCGTCGTTATGCCCTTAAGCGCCCCGATCTGCCCCTGGCCCGCCTCTTTCCGGCCGCAGCGGGCGGCAAGCGCGAACTCATGCGCCGGCGCAAGGAAAACGCCGGTAAAAAGTGGTTGCTCGTCCCGGCAACCCTGGACATATCCCTCGCGGAAACCAACTTCGTAAGCGACGCTGAATTGCTGGACATGGCCTTTGGCGAGGCCGCTGACGACACGAAACGGGCGATCCGCGGCAAAGGCCGACGGAGTTATATAACCGCCGACGTCCGCCCTCACAACACAATCAATCGAATGACCATGACTACCGGGGAAGGCAGGTTCGCCCCCTATGAGGCAAACCTGTTGCACTACTTTCCGGAGACTGAACTGGCCCTGTTTGTCCTTTATGACGAAGACGCCGTTGACGCCGACCGCATCCGGAGCGGTCTCCAGCGGATCGGAAGTTTCGGGTTTGGAAGGGACGCGTCCACTGGTTCCGGTCGTTTCGACCTCGCCGATTGCACGGAAAGAGAGCTGCCGGCCGCTGATTCCGGCAACGCCCGCTACGCTTTGGCCCCGGTATTGCCGGGTGAAGGACCGTGCGGGGATCTCTTCTTTACGCCGTTCACACGCTTCGGCAGGCATGGCGACCTGATGGCAACAGCAAGCAATCCCTTCAAGAATCCGGTTATTATGGCCGATGAAGGCGCCGTCTTTATCAGAGATGAAAACCAATCATGGGACAAACCATATCTGGGCCGGCCGGCAACAGGTGTTTCCATATCCCAGCCGCAGGCCGTGGTCCAGGGATACGCCCCTATCCTTCCTTTCAAACTGGAGATATGACATGAATGAAGAAACGCGCTTTATTATTCGCATCCTCGCCCCGGTGCACATTGGTTGCGATGATGTTTACGAGCCGACCGGTTTTGTCATCGACGAAGGAAACCACACCCTTACCTCATTTCAACCACTTGATTTCATTAGAAGTTTGGATAAGAAGGGCCTGGATCGCCTCACCGGGATATGTCGTAAAGGAAGCCTGGAATCGATCCTGGAGTTGTATAAATTCATGCGCGGCAGAACCGCGCCAGGCAACAAGGTGAGTATATGCAAAGGGTTGGTCGAGCAATATCAAAAGACCCTGGCCATCGCTACGGGGGACCGGAGGCGGATACAGCAGGACCTGAACAATTTCACCATTGCGCGCACGGCCTACCATCCCGTTACCCTGCTGCCCTACATCCCCGGGACGGCTGTAAAGGGGGCCTTGCGCACCGCCTACCTGGACGGGCGGCAGCAGGCAACAAGACTTGGCAGGATAGAAACGCGTCGTAGCAGCGAGGCGCCGGGATTGCTGGAAAAAACACTGCTCGACGGCGGGTCTTTTGAAACGGATCCCTTCCGTTTGCTCAAGGTTTCCGATTTTCAGCCGGCCGGCCCGTGCCGGACCCGGATAGTTTTTGCCGTCAACGAAAAGAAAAAGCCCTCAAGATTTGCGGCCCGGGGTCCCTCTCCAATACTGGAGGTCATCGAACCCGGCGCGGTCTTTGTAGGGACCATTCGCATCGTCCCGCCGCCGACAAAGGAGATAGTCAGGGCGCCGCTGACGAAGAAGTCGCTTTTCGACAGCGTCCGGAATTTTTATGACCGGGAAAAATTTCGCGAGGATCAGGAGCTTGCCGACATATCTATCCCCCGGGCGCCCGGGGTTGACAAAGGGGGCCTGATTATGCGCCTGGGCCGTCATTCCGGTGCGGAGTGCCTGACTATTGAAGGACAACGACGGATTCGAATTATGCAGGGCAGGGGGAACCCGCCGATTTTTTCGGAGGATGGCGCCACCACCTTCTGGCTTGCCGCCGAAACATCGACCAGATACGAAAAAAACCAGCTCCGGCCCTTCGGATGGGCCAGCCTGGTAGAGGCTGCCGATTTCCAGCCGGAATTGACGGCGGGTGGACCAAGAACTGAACAAGCTCAAGAGGTGGAGAAAAGCGGCGGCGCCGTTTCTGAAACCACGGAAGCAGCATCTCCGCCTGAAAAGAATGAAATTATCAAGCAGGAACCCATCAGGGAAACATGGCCGGATGCATCGTTGATCTGGAATCCGGGAAATCAGGAAATCACGGCGGTGGCGCCGGGCAACAAAAAAGCGATCGGAAAGGGAAGGGACCTCGTGCCGGCCCATCTCCAGGATAAGTTTTTCAAGAAAAGAAAGAGCCTCCGCGCCGCTGTAGTCGTGGAGAAGAAGGGCAACGTCTTCTGGATCGTGAACATTTCATAAACAAGGCGGCACATGCAAAACAAGAGGAGACCATCCCATGAAAGTCATGATTCTCTCCGTCGGCGGCTCCGCCGAGCCGGTAGTTAAGGCCATAAAATTAGGGAACCCCGACTACGTCTATTTCTTCTGTTCCCGGGGGCCGCTGGGAAGCGAGAAGACCATCGCCGCGCCGGGCGAACCCTGCGGGGATACGCGCAAGATCACCTGCAAGAAATGCAAGTGCGAGCAATACATCGGCGACCCCAAGGGCAAGGCTATCGCCGTTCAGGCAGGACTCGACCCCTCACAATACGAGATCGTTGCGGTAGATAATCCCGATGATCTCTGGGAATGTTATGCCGCCGTCCGGGAATTGCTGGTAGGAATAGAGGAAAAGCACGGCCCCCGTTGCGCGGTCATCACCAACTACACCGGAGGCACCAAGACCATGTCGGTGGCGATGGTCCTTGCCGGCCTGATGACGGAACGCTGCGATCTGGCCGTCAATATCGGCCCCCGCTCAGACCTGATAAAGGTCCGCAGTGGCGATACCCCCGTGGCCGTGGATAAATGGCGGATCTTCGGGGAGCTTCAGGTGGAATTGGCCAGAAAGAGCATCGGCGACTTCGATTACGCCCACGCATATCTACTCCTCACGGAGATACTGAAACGCCCCATCGACAAATTTTTCCGAGCCACGATCCTCAGGAGCGCCCAACTCTGTCATGCCTTTGATCTCTGGGACAAATTCCTGCACGCCGAGGCCCGGGAGCTGCTGGCGGCCTGCAATGCGCCGCTGCCCAAACATCAGCAGGCGATAAAATCGATCCTCGGACAAGGCAGGTATGTCCAAGGTTATGAGCTCGTAGGCGACCTTGTCAACAACGCCGCCCGCAAGGCCCATCGCCAATACTACGACGACGCCGTCGCGAGGTTGTACCGGGCGATGGAACTTTTCGCCCAAATCCGCCTGAAAAGGCAGTTCGACCTGGAATCCGGCAATATCCCCCTGGCAAGCCTGCCGGAAGAACTGAGGGAAACCTGGAAATGCCGCCTGCGGGCCAATGACAAACTGATCCTCGGACTTAATGACGTATATGAACTGCTCGGCCACCTGGGCGATCCCATTGGAGCGCATTATTCAAACAACCGGGAAAGGGTTCTGAATGCCCTGACGAAACGCAACAACAGTCTCTTCGCGCATGGCAGCACGCCGCTGGTTGGTGGTGATTACCAGGAGGTCCGAGACACCTTGGGCGGCTTTTTGACGAATGCGGCGCAGATAATAGGCATAGATATATCTTTGCCGCAACTGCCCCAAGAGGGGATTGTTTGAACCCTCCCCTCCTGCTCCTTGACAACCGAATATCGCTGACCTGAATTATAAAGGGACTGATTACAGGCACTTGGCCATTTTTTGCACGGATATTTCCGGTGCGATGGAAAAAATGGTAAGTCATTGATTATGTTGATCTTTTTAAAAAGGTTGCTCGAACATGCAACTAATTGAAATCAGAAAGGAAATCACGAAAATGAAAAAATGGGTAAGCACTGGCGGCCGCCCCGGTAGGGGGATGCCCGAATTTTATTATCTAACTCTTCGATTATCAAAAGCTTTGGAGACGGTAGATTGAAAAAACCGACCTGAATAGAAGGGATTACGACTGACAACATCTGCCTCTGTTTCTGGTAAATCAAAATTTATTGAAAAAACCGACCTGAATAGAAGGGATTACGACGACGTGGTTTCCATATTGTCTCCTTTATCAATTTAGAATTGAAAAAACCGACCTGAATAGAAGGGATTACGACTATTTTAAGTCTTTCGTTACATTTTCTGTGGTGCTCAATTGAAAAAACCGACCTGAAT
>ERZ795058.1367-NODE-1367-length-32830-cov-5.238261_pt1 | contig 32830 bp, 28 predicted proteins | sample MGYA00375142_ERZ795058 | MGnify/ENA primary metagenome ERZ795058 (study PRJEB30187, sample SAMN05720210) | activated sludge metagenome | isolation source: anaerobic digester from wastewater treatment plant | place: Japan | collected 2015-04-20 ... | reverse complement strand
AGCTCTGTCCGCCCTACGTCATCGGGGAGGATGCGCTGGCGGAGGGTCTGGATGTACTGGAAACGATCGCCGCGGAGGTGAGCGACATCCTGGCGATAAAAAGCTGAACGGGCCTCAATGATCGGCTGTGCTACGTCGCTGATGATCCCCAGAGGGACATAAGGGACGTAAAGGAAGTATGGAGGGAGGCCGTTTTTATGCTTTCAGGGTGGCGTTGAGGGGGTCGGGATGAGCTCGCACGAAGAGATGCCGCCGCCAAATTCAAGGTTCACGAAAAGACATGTCGGCGAACTTTCAGGAACACGGCGCCGCCGATTTGCATTGAGGAAGACCCCGCCGCCGGCGATGGGATCGTTCAGGGTCGGGGGGAGGGGGTGCGGGCGTTGTGCCGGCGGATCAGGGGGGCGATGGCGCGGATGTGATCCAGATTGGTGCCGCAGCAGCCGCCGACGATGCGCGCGCCGCGGTCGATCCAGTTGGGGACTTCGCGCAGCATCTCGTCGGGCGTGGCGGCGTAGACGGTTTTCCCTTCGGCCAGGCGCGAGAGCGAGGCGTTGGGCTGGATCGAGAGCGGACCGTCGCCGGCCTGGCGCAGCAGGCCGAGCAGTTCGGTGGCGCCCTCGTAGTAGTGGGTCTCGCCGGGGGTGGGGTAGTCATCGGTCTTGCGCATCAGGCCGCAGCTGGCGCCGACGACGTCGGCCCCGGCGTCCCAGAGCATGCGGGCACCCTCCCGGGGCGTCTGGCCCATCATCGTGAAGAAGCCCCTGGGGCCATGATAGTAGACGCAGTGGGAGATGATCGGGATGTCGGGGGCGAGGTCGCGGGCGACCTCGATGGCGAGCAGATTGATGTCGGGCTGGTTGCCGACGATCATGAAGACATCGATGCCGCCCTCGAGCAGGGCCTCCATCTGCTCGCGGTAGCCGTCGCGGACCTGGTCCGGGGTGAGCGTGCCGGCGGGCTGGAGGAACTCGGGGAGCGTGGTGGAACAGAAGCCGACGAGGTATTTGTCGGGGGGAGTGACTTCGCGCGCGAGCCGGGCGGACTCGTAGTTGAGGCGGCGGACCTGGTCCTTCAGGCCAAAAAGGTTGGCGCGCCAGGCGGATGAAGACTGGGTGGAAGTAGAGCCGAAATCGCAGCCGGCCGCGTAGGACCTGGCGAGGGCGTCCTGAAAGCGGTCGGGATGCTCGAGAATCCACTGCGAAAGGTGGACTTCCATGGGCTTGCCCCAGTCCTCGCTGAGCATCGAGTGCAGCGGGGCGTAATGAATCAGGACGTCATCCGATTCACGCAGACGAGCGAGGAGGGAAGGCATGGTGACGGATCCGAGAGAGGATCTCCGCGGAGGCTGAAACCGCTGCAAGCTGGTCCGGCGGAGGGGGGCGGTCTGATTGGCGGGGCGGTCAAGTCCAACCCACCGGGCAGGGTGCCAGTGTTGGGCTTGATTGTCAATCGCGGATATGCAGGTCGGTTTTGTTGGTTGTTCGTCGGATCCGAGGGATCGGACGGATTGCGGGGGCGTGGTTGGCGAGCGCCGAGGCTATGGCGGCCGGCGGCGGCGACGTTTCGCTTGCGAAAACAGGGGAGGGGCCGTACCTTCGTTTGCACCGCCCGCCGGAGCCCCTGAATGGACGAAATCCCGCTGCACCACGTCTACACGTATAACGCGGTGGACCGCGCGTTCTGGCGCGAGCATCTGGAGGATTGGCTGCCGCGGCGGATCGTGGACGCGCACTTTCACTTTATCGACCCATGTTATCAAATTGAAACCATCACGGAGGAGATGCGGCGCCAGTACTGGGTGCTGGAAACGAACCTGATGCCGACGGCCGAAGTGGCCGAGCATTGCGTCAGAACCACGTTTCCCGGCCGGGAGGTGCAGGTGCTGGCGTTCGGCTTCCCGACGCTGGGCTGGGACATCGAGGCGAGCAACGAGTACGTGCGGCGCGAGTGCCTGCGGCGGGGATGGCGCGCGATGGCGCTGACGCGGCCGACGTGGGTGGCGGAGCAGGTCGCCTGGCTGCTCGATCAGCCGGGCGTCATTGGGATCAAGCCGTTTTATTCCATGATCGGCTACAGCCGCCAGTTGCGCGAGGGCCACCTCGAGGCGGACATCCTGGATTTTCTGCCGCATCATCAGCTTGAGGTGATCAACGAGCGCCGGGCGTGGGTGGTGCTGCACGTGCCGAAAGCGGACCGGCTGGGGCACCCGAGCAATCAACGGCAAATCCGCGAGATTCGGCGGCTGTATCCGGACGCGCGGCTGGTGATTGCCCATCTGGGCCGATGTTACACCAGGCCGCACGCCGAGGAAGGGCTGTTGCCGCTGGCGGATGATCCCGGCCTGTACTTCGACAATTCGGCGGTGATCAACCCCGATGTGCACGAGCTGGCCCTGCGGGCGATCGGCCCCGAACGGATCGTCTACGGCTCGGACAATCCGGTGTTCTACATGCGCGGCCGGCGGCAGTGGCGGGGCCGGACGTATATCAACCGGACGAGCCATCCGTTCCACTTCAACACCGAGCGCGAGCCGCCCGAGGTGGAGGCCCGGTATACGCTCTACATGTATGAGGCGCTGCGGGGGATCAAGACGGCGTGCGAGCGGCTCGGGCTGGGGCGGGACGCGGTTGAAGCGATCTTTCACGGCAATGCCGAGCGGATCGTCGCCGATATTGAATCGCGCAAGCCGGCGGCCGCGAGCCCGGTGCATGCGATTGCGCACTCCACGGAAGCAGGATAGCGCCCGGGCATGTTCGCCACGAACGGCGGAGCGCCGCCGGCCGAATTCACGACGCCCGCGCTGCTGCTGGACCTGGACGCGGCGGGGCGGAACATCCGCGCGATGGCCGAATTCACGAACGGGAAGGTGAAGCTGCGTCCGCACGCGAAGACGCACAAGTCGCCGCGCATCGCGCGGCTGCAGATGGAGGCGGGCGCGATCGGCATCACGTGCGCGACGTTGAAGGAAGCGGAGGTGCTGCAGGCGGCCGGGATCGAGAGCCTTCTGCTGGCGAACCAGGTCATCGAACGGGAGCCGATCGCGCGGCTGATCGAGCTGGCGCGGCGCGGGGAAGTGATCGTGGCGATCGACAGCGTTGAGAACGCGCGGGCGATCGCGGCCGCGGCGCGGCGGGCCGCGTGCGTCGTCGACTGCCTGGTGGAGGTCGACGTGGGTCTGGGCCGGTGCGGCGTGGCGCCGGGGACGGCGGTCGTAGAGCTGGCCCGGGCGATTGCGGCGCTGGAGGGCCTGCGCTATCGCGGAATCATGGGGTATGAAGGGGGGATGTTTCTGGCCGATCCCCGGGAGAAGGGGCGCAAGTGCCGCGAGTGTTATCGGCGGCTTGCGCTGACCGTTGAACTGCTGCGCGAAAACCAGCTACCCGCCGAGATTGTGTCGTCGGGGGGAACGAACACGTTCCGTGAGGCGGCGGAGAGCGGGATGATGACGGAAATTCAACCCGGGTCGTATGTGACGATGGATGAACACAATCGGCGGTTCGGGTTGGCGTTTGAATACGCGCTGAAGGTGGTCGCCACGGTGCTGAGCTGCCCTGAACCGGGGCGCTGCGTGATCAATGCCGGCAAGAAGGCGGTCTCGTGCGACGAGGGGCTCCCGGTTTGCGTGGATCCCGCGCTCGATTTGTTCAAACTCAACGAAGAGCACGGGCATGTGCGTTATGACGGCGATCGGGCCAGGCTGAAGCCGGGCGATCGCATCGAAATCATCCCCAGCCATGGCTGCACGACGATTCCGCTGCATGAGGCCTACGTGCTTTGCCGTGGGGGGTGCGTCGTCGGTGTGGAGCCGATTGCGGCGCGGGGTCATTGAAGTTGAAACGGTGTAGCACTGAATGGAGTACCGAAGGCATCCCGCCCGTGGATCGGTCCGGAACGTCGCCGTTGGAATTTGGTCAATTAGAATTAAAAGGGGTTCGACGATCATGCTTCGCTCCGCGATTGTCATTGTGATTGGCGATACGCATCCTGCGCGGCGGCGAGCAGAATGGGCGGCCGCACTGCGAGCGCTGGGCTTCGCCGGGAAACTTGCTGGTTCGGCGAAACACACCCGGCCGGGCACGAGGCGCCGACGGGGCCGACTCGTCGCGGCGGGACTGATGCTCATGGCGGCGCTGCAGCACGCGCCGGCATCGAGGGCGGAGAGCAATGGAGACACGCCAACGTCGGCCGCGCTGGTCGGAACGTTCGGCACGGAGCGGGATGATTTCGAGATTGATGGGCGCCGCGCGATGATGCTGAAGCCGATCCGCGAAGCGCCCGATGGTTCGCGTCCGTGGATTTTCTGCGCGCCGGTGTTCATGGGACCGCACCCGACGCAACCGGAGGTAAATCCGAACCTGTTCGAGCATCCCGTGGATGAGGGGTCGCTGATCGCTGGCCGGCCGAAGACGCCGGAGGAGGCAACCCACCGCAAATTGCTGCAAAAACTGCTCGAGAGTGGGTTCCACGTGGGTGGGATTGAGGTTGGCGAGTCGATGGGAAATCCCGAGGGGGTCGAGCAGTATGAAAAATACTACAGGGAAGTCGTGCGGCGTTACGATTTGAATCCAAAGGCCTGTCTGTATGTGACGAGCCGCGGGGCGCTGATGCATTACAATTGGGCGGCCCAGCACCCCGATCAGGTGTTGTGCATCGGCGCGAATCAGCCGGTTATCGATCTGGCGCTCTTTCCGGGAATGGAGGAGGCGGCCAAGGCCTACGGCATGCCGCTGGAGGAATTCACGGCGGTTTACCGCGAACATAATCCGATCGACAACCTGGCGCTGCTGGCCGGCCGGAGCATCCCGATCTTTCATATTGTGGGGGAGGCCGACGCATTATTGCCGCTGGAGCATCAAATTGAGATGCGGGACCGGTATGTCGCGCTGGGGGGCGACCTGCGCCTATTGGCCAAACCGGGGATTCCGCACGGCCTGCTGCCGGAACTGCTGGAGGATATGCGGATGTATGAGTTCTTCATGGAACAGGCCGGACTGCAATAGCGGGCCATTCGATGGCGATGAATCCCAATGGATTCGACCGGAATTATTTTAATGTATAAAAGCAGCGGAGCCTCCCCTTGCTGAATGCCCGTGACAATCTAAAAGAAACGTATGACCGGAACGGCTACGTGTTCCCGATTCGGGTCTTCCCGGATGAAGAGGCCGATCGCTACCGGAAATGTTACCTTGAGTACGTGCAATCGATTCGAGAGGAACTCGCCGAACTGAAGCCGCGCGAGGAATACCGCTTCTTCGCCGAGGCGCACGCGTATCTTCCCTGGGTCTATGAAATGGCGACGTCGACCGGCGTGCTGGATGCGGTGGAAGCGATCCTCGGCCCCGATCTGATGATCTGGGACTCGCGCTGGTTTGCCAAGCCGCCGCGGTCGTCGTCGTATGTCTCGTGGCATCAGGATGGGGTCTATTACGGGCTGACGCCGCCAAATGTGGCGACGGCGTGGATCGCGCTGACACGCAGCGGGGGCGAGAATGGGGCGATGCAGGTGATCCCGGGGAGTCACCGCGGGCCGCAGCTTCCGCACGAGGACAAGCCCTCCGACACGAACATTCTGGCGCGCGGGCAGGAGATCAGCGTCCAGATCCGGCGGGAGGAGGCCGTGACCCTGGAACTGAAGCCGGGGGAGATGTCGATCCATCATGTCGGCATCATCCATGGATCGGAGGCGAACCGCTCCGACGCATGGCGTATTGGCCTGGCGGTGCGGTTCATTACGCCGGACGTCGTTCAGAACGCGGAGCAGTCGTTTGCCATGCTCGTCCGCGGCGAGGATCGGTTCGGCCATTTCACGCTGTTCGACAAGCCGGCGGCCGCCGAGGGCGCGGCGATGGCGGAAGCACGCGTGCGGATCATCGATCAGGTCTATGGAAATCTGATGAGGAAATGAAGGCTACGGATCGGGCGTCAAGTCGCGGACGGCACCGGCGATTCGCGCGCACGGCGCAGGCGGTCGGCGACCAGCGCATCCCGGTAATCCGCGAAGGCTCTGGCCGCGGCTTCCGTTCGGGCGGGATCGGGTGAAACCGGAATCCCGTGGGGATACGCGGGCAGACCGTCCCAGGACCAGAGACCGGCGCCGCATCCCGCGAGGAACGCGGCGCCCAGGGCGGAGGCGTCCGGTTCATCCAGAACCACGACCGTGGTGTTGCAGGCGTCGGCGATAAGCTGCGGCCACAACGGGCCGCGGCTGGCGCCCCCCATCATCTTGATCCGGCGGGGCGGATCACCTGGCAACTGGAATAATTCATAATAACGGCGGGCTTCAAAGGCGACGGCCCGCATCAGCCCGGCGATCAGGTTGCGCGGGCGATGATGCGACCGCAGGCCGAGGATGGCCGCGCGCGCCGACGCGTCGGTATCCAGGGACGAAGCGCCCAGGAGGAACGGCAGGACGATCAGGTCGTCGCGGAGGTCGTCCGCCGCGAGAGTGGCCAGCAGCCCGCCGCCGGGCGGGCCGAACGCCTCGGCGTGGGAAACGCCCAGCACGTCGAGGAACGCCTCGAGCACGCCGCCGCCGGGGAAGGCCGCCAGCAGGGCCCAACGGTCGGGCACGGCATGCCGATAGATCACGAGGTTTTCGCTGGCGCCGGCGGAGCGGGAGGATACAGGGCGGAAGAGGACCCAGGCGGTGCCCGCCGAGAGGTCCAGCTCATCGGCGCCGGGGGGTTGAATGCCCAGCGAGGCGCAGGCCTGATCGTGCCCGCCCAGGACGAATTGAGTTTGCGCCGGGAGGCCGAGCCGGCGGCGCCAGGCATCGCGCAGCGGCGCCAGCACCTGGCCCGAGGGCCGGAGCGGGGCCAGCGTTCCCTCGAGATCGAGTTCGGCGAGGAGCGCGGGATCCCAATCGCCCCGTTCCAGGCTGAAACCGTGCGAGAAGGAAGCGCTGTTCAGGTCGCTGACCCATTGGCCGGTCAAGGCGGCGGCGAGGTAGTCGGCCGGCTGGCACCAGCGGCGGGTTTGCGCGGCCAGGTCCGGCTCGTGCGCGCGCAGCCAGAGGATTTTCGCGAGCGGGCTGTAGGGCGACATCGGCTTGCCGGTCAGGGCGCGCCAGTCCGGGCGCAGCCGTTCCAGCCGGCGTGATTCCGCGTGGGCGCGCTGATCCATCCAACTGATGGCCGGAGCCAGTTCGCGGCCCGTCGCGTCGCACGCGACGAGGGTATCGGCCTGGCACGAGAGGGCCAGCGCGGCGACCGGTTCCAGAGAACCGGCGGCAGCCCGCAGTTGGGTGACGACGGCGTCGAGGGCATCGAGCCAGAGCGCCGGGGCTTGCGTGACGCGGCCCGCGGGATCGCGGCTGACCGGGCAGGGGACGGCGGCGCGGGCGACGATGTGGCCGCGCGCGCCAACCAGCAGCGCCTTCACGTTAGTGGAACCGAGATCGACGCCGATCACGGAAGACTGCGTCATAACCGGACCCAGTCCATGCCGAGCATGCGGGCGATGCGGGCGAGCTGATCGGACCGGCGCCCGCGGATGCGGCAGAGATGGTGGGTGCCGCCCGCCATGCCGTAGGCATCGATCAGGTCGCCGACGCGGCCCGCGGCGCGGATGAAGAAATACGGGGCGGTCATCGGCTCATCCAGGCCGTCGTCGGTCACGTCGGCTTCGAAGGCGATCAGGCGAAACCGCTCCTCGGCATCGGTCGTCAGATTCACGAAAGTCGAGGGGCCAGGCTCATAGCGGTAAACCGGCGTGAGGTAGGGGCGGCAGGAATCCGGAAAAAACGGGACCTGGATCAGCCGCGGCGGCGGCGCCGGGCGCGCCATGGCGTAGTTGCCCTCGGCCATGTGATAGAAGAAGAGCCGATCGTTGGCGTAGTCGGGGGTGAACATTTCGCAGAAATTGCTCTGGCCGAACAGGCGCCCAAGAAGGGCGTCGAGGGCGGCGATCGTGACGTTGCCCTCGCCCGCGTAGCCGTGATTCGCGGCGATCAGGTGGTTGATGCCGAGGAACGGGGCGGTTTGAATCGAGGGGCAGTTGACGAACGAGCCGAAGTTGGTGGTGAAGGCGTGCAGGTTCCGCTCCGCGGCGAGGCGGCGCAAGGCGAGCGCCAGGCGGGCGGAATAGCGATGGTGCTCGGGCTCGACGGCGGGGTCGATGTCGAACCGCGCGTGATCGTCGGCGATTTCGGCGTCGACGGCCGAAGGCGCGATGGCCTCGAAGTGCGCGGCGAGATCGGCCATCGGGATGTCGACGACGTCGGGCCCCCAGCGCAGGGCCATCAGCGTTTCATCGACGCCGAAATCGCCCATCCCGGGGAACGGACGGCCGAGCAAGCCGACGCGGAGCTTGCGGCTGAGCGAAACCGCGCGGCAGGCCGCGAGCCAGTCGTCGAGCGCGGCCAGATGGCGCGGGTCGGCGTTGTGCCCCGAGGCGAGGCCGAACGGCCGGCGCGCGCGGACAAGCCCGTTGCAGAGATCCTGATGTCCCTGGATGGCATGATTTTCAATGCGTTGACGCGCGCTGAAGTCGGGGGTGATCCCGGCCAGATTCTGGACATTCCAGATCAGCAGGGGGAGGTGCGTCCGCACGAGGCGCGGCAGCGCGATCATCGACGGCGCGTAAGCCAGATAGACAATCACAAGGACATCGGCGTCGGCGGCCTCGGCGTCGGAGACGGCCGCGTCGACCTCATCGCGCCGGAAGCACAGCCGCCGCGAGACCAGCATCCCGCGTTGACCGAGAATCGCGCCGTAGCGCTCCAGATTCTCCTGATAAACCGGAATGTACTCCGGGATCATCGTGTGATACAGGTCGAGGCAGAGACCGAGCAGGCTGATGCGGCAGGGAGTCATCGGAGGCAGGATCCCGCCCTTCCTGGAAGCCGCCGCGACGCGGGCCAGGAGCGATCCGCGATTCAGGACGCAACAGGGTGAAAATAGCTTGCGGCGGGGGGAAGATCAAGCCAAGACGGGCGGGCGCGAAGCGGCCGTGGGCGTTCGGCCGGAGCCGGCCGGTTTTGAGGACGGCGCGGCCGGGAGTTTCATTGGAAGAACGCCGCCCAATCTGGCAAACTGGTCGCCCGCTCCAGGCCGTTCCACGCCGCCGCCATCTCCCCCAAAGGACCGCATCGCGATGACTGAGGTGTATCAGAATATCATTGGCACGCTGGACCGCGAGCAGGTGGACTACGAGGTGATCCAGCACGAGGACGTCTGGACCTGCGACAAGATGGCGGAATACTGCGGCTGCCGCGAGGCCGAAATTCTCAAGAGCGCCGTGATGCAGGATCAGGACGGCAAGATGTGGGTGTATGTGCTGCCCGGCGACAAGAAGATCAAGGCCAACGCGCTGCGGCGCCACCTGGGGGTGAAGAGCCTGAGTTTCGCCAAGAAGGAAGCGGCCGAGGCGGCCTGCGGCTGCGAGATCGGCTGCATCCCGCCGTTCGGGCATCAGACGGCCCTGCCGATCATCATCGATGAGGATGTCTTCGCGCACGAGCGAGGCTACCTGAGCCCCGGCCGGCATGATTGCTCGATTCGGATCCCGAACCGTTTTCTGCGCGCGCTGCCCGGCGCCCGATTTTACCGGACCGAGACGGCCGACTGAGGGGAGCGGCTTCCGTTGGCGCCGCGGACGCGATCCAGCGGAGAACGGGCCGCGACGGGGGAGTTCCACGTGGACAAACAACGCATCCTGATCCGCCGGGGAACGATCCTCGATGGCACGGGCGCGGCGCCTCGCGACGCCGATCTGCTGCTGGAGAACGGCGTAATCGCCGCGATTGGCGCGCTGGACGGCGTGGGGGAGGTTGCCGAGACGATCGATGCTGCGGGGTCGTATGTGGCCCCCGGCTTCATTGATATCCACAGCCATTCGGATTTCACGCTGCTGGTCGATCCGCGGGCGGTCAGTTCGATCAGTCAGGGGGTGACGACGGAGATTGTCGGCAACTGCGGACACGGGTGCGCGCCGATTCATAATCCGATCTCGGCCATCGCCAACATTTACGGGTATCAAGCGGGATATGATCTTTTCTGGCGCTCGATGGCCGAATATCTGGAGTCGCTGGAGCAGGCGCGGCCCGCGTTGAACGTGGCGACGCTGGTGCCCAACGGCAATCTGCGCCAGGCCGTCTGCGGCATGTCGGATCGCCCGGCGGGTCGCGAGGAAATCGCGCGCATGACCAGGCTGCTCGAGCAGGGGCTGGAGGAGGGGGCGATCGGCTACTCCACCGGTCTGGAGTATGCCACCGAGCAGGGCTGCTCGGAGGAAGAAGTGCAGGCGCTGTGCCGGGCGACGGGGCGGCGCGGCGGGTTCTACGCGACGCACACGCGCAACCGGCCGGGCGAAGCGGTCGAGACGATCGCGGAGGCCATCCGCGCGGCGCAGGCGACCGGCGTTTCGCTGCAGATATCGCATCTTGCCTCGGTGGCGCGGCTCGACGAGCAGAGCACCTGGGCGGTCGAACAGGCGATCGAGCAGGTCGAGCGCGCGCGCGCCGCCGGACTGCGGGTCCACATCGACATGCACACGCGGTCGTTCGGGACCACCAATCTGAGCAGCATCCTGCCGCCGTGGGCGCTGCAGGGGGATCAGGAGGCGATCGCAGCGCGGCTGCGCGATCCGGCAGCGCGCGACCGGATGCGGGCGCATCCGAGCATCATCACGTCGCAGGCGCGCGGCGACTGGAGCCGGATCATCCTGTTCCGCTGCCGGTCGCATCCCGAATTCTCGCAGCAGAGCGTCCAGGATATTGCGACCCGCCAGGGCAAGGAACCGTTCGACGCGATCTTTGATCTGCTGCTGGACGAGATCGACGACCTGCACCAGATGATGGTCATCAGTTTTGCGTATCAGGAAGACGACCTGCACCTGCCGTTCGGCTGCCCGTACTGCATGGCGGGGTCCGACGCGATCGCGCTGGCGCCGGACGGGCCGCTCGCCGGGGAGGTGTTCCACGGCGCCTATACCTGGGCGGGGTATTTCTATCGGACATTCGTGCGGGAAAAGCAATGGATGACGCCGCAGGAAGCGATCCATCGGATGACCGGGCTGCCGGCGGAGAAAGTCGGGTTAAAGGGGCGCGGCCGGATCGAAGTCGGGGCGCGCGCGGACCTGGCCATTTTCGATCCGGAGAGCTTCAGCGATCGCGGCACGACATTTGAACCCAATCAACTGGCGGTCGGCATGCGTCATGTTTTTGTCAACGGCGTCCCGGCCGTGCGCGAGGGGAAAATCACCGGCTTGCGCGCGGGGCAGGTGATCCGCTCCGTGTGCTGACCAATACCGCCGCAAGCATCGTATTGAATGATGGGTTCCGTGGCGTCGAAGCACCTGAGCCCCGGCCAGGCAAAGCTCAATAGAACAACCAATTCCGCGGCGTGATACGGGTCTCCAGCCGTGCCTCGGCCAATCCGATTCCGGTGGGCAGGCCATAGCCGTCGTATCCGTAGTGGTTGCCGGTATACCACATGCGATAACGGGCGCCATGGCGAATGACGAACGGGTATTCAATCATGCCCGCATCCCAGCCGGTGGCCGAAACATCAATCCCCTCGGATCCGAACATCCGCACCCAATTGACCCCGTCCGAGGACTCGGCATAGCGGATGCGGTACGGCCGGTTGATGGTCTGCTCGTTATACCACATCCGGTAGCGACCGTTGTCGATCAGCACAAAGGGCTTGCTGTTAATATGCTCGTATCCGTCCGGATTGTCATTCTTGCGGACCGGGAAAAGCGGATTCGCTTCAATCTGTTGGAAATTGAGTCCATTGTCCGACACAGCCAGTGCAACATGGACCTCCCGACCGTCCGGCAGGCCGGCATCCAGCCGAATGCTGGTATAATACATTTTCCAATGGTCGCCATCGAAAATGACACAGCAGGACCCGATGCCGTTCTCTGGCGCTTTGGGAAACAACACCGTGCCGTACGGAATCCAGTTGATTCCATCGGAACTGGTATACAGGCCAGCCCCGATATACATCCGCCACTGAGTATCCGTGAGGCGAACGACAAAAGGGAAAGCGCCATCGCCGCTGATTCCCGTACGAATGGGGTTTCCCGGATATTGCGTCAGATTGCGCGGATCATTCACCGGCGCCGTGGCCATGCTGATTCCGCCCACACGACCGGGGCCATTGAGGTCGCCGACGCCGTAGTAGATGCGATAGGTGCCATCCCCCATTTCAACGATGCTGGGCGAACGCACGGTGTCTTCGCCGGGCAGGTTGCCGTCGCCGGGAACAATCAATGGCTCGGGATGCTTCTCCCAGATCAATTGGGCCGCAGCCCAGGTGGAACTGACAACAAAGCACACGCTGAGCAGGCAAGCTGAAACGCACTTGATCATGATTGGTCGCTCCGGGTGTTCCCCGCTTCAGCACTCAATAAGAAATGTACTTTCCGCCTTGGATTCCGGTGAAATGACAAGATACCCGCCCGTTTTGTTTCCACGGGCGGGTGTGGCCGATTACAGAGCGCGGCCTGATACAAAAGCCCATGCCGGTGGTCGCGTCAGTCGATAGCCCGCTCCCTGGTGCATCGAAGTTACTACTCCGACGGAAGTCTGCTCAGCCGTTGACGGAGAAGCTGCTTTCGGGATTGATTTCGCGCCGGCGCGAGTACTGCTGCATGTTCAGTTCAAGCCCGGTGTAGACCGCTTTGACAATGACGGGATCCGCGTCGTGATCCTGGCCCTTTTCACAGCGGTCAATCAACTCCGACATGCAATAGCCGACGACCGGTCCGTTCTTGAACTGGTTGCCGCTCGTGCCGATGCAGAGATAGAAGCCGTCCAGATCGGACTTGTCGTAAATCGGAATCCAGTCGTCGGAGACGTCGTAGAGCTCGGCGAACCCCATTTTTTTCTCAGGCATCGACATATTGGTGAACCGGCGGACGAGGCGGGAGACCTGCGCGGCCCACTGCGCGTCGGTGACTTCGCGGTTGAACACGTCCGGGTTTTCGATCCATTCCTGGGGATCGCACTTCGGATCCTCGCTGCCGACGAGAATCGTATTGTTAACACAAGGCCGGAAATAAATGCCGTTGTCGCCGTCGGAGGTGTGATAGCCGTCGTGCTCGAAATTGAATCCGGGCGGCGAAGGCACGTGATGCACCTCGTGGCGCAGGGCGCGGGTCTTGATGCGCATCCCCTCCTCGATGCCCGCCATCCGGTTGATGATGAATGAATGCGGCCCGGCGGCATTGACGACGATCGGCGCGTCGATGCGCTCGGCATTGTCGAGCGAAACGCCCTGCACGCGATTGCCCTCGCGATGGATCTGGACGACGCGGCGGCCGGTCATCAGCTCGGCGCCGTGGGCTTTCGCCGCGTGGATCATGTTGCGCGTGGCGAGGTCGGGCCGGTCGACATATCCCGATTCGGGCGTGAAGACGGCGCCGTCGATGGTGTCGGTCGGTTCGCGGTCCCAGTAGTCGGGGGTGTCTTCGGGGCGGCTCGGCGGCCACCACGCCTTGTGGTTGTAGAGCGGCATGTTCTCGCGCAACTGTTCCAGCGTCCATTCCTCGTGCTTGACGCCCGCGGCGCGGAAATGCTCCAGCACCTTGCGGTAATTGTGTCCCTTGGTCTTCAGCAGGATACTGCCGCAGTTCATGTAGCGGGCCATTCCCTCGGGGTCCTTCACACCCAGATAATCCTCCCAGTTAAGCCAATAGAAAAAGCCCTCGTAAGCCATGGCGACGCCCTGATACGTGGAATAGTGGGCGCGCACGATCGCGCAGGAGCCCGCCGTGCTGCCGGTGCCGGCCTGCGCGTTCTTTTCAATGACCACGACCTTGTAGCCCTTTTTGGCCAGCTCATAGGCGGTGGCGGCGCCCATAATACCGGCGCCGATGATGATCACATCGTATTTGCTCATTTTCGTCCTCCTCAACTGAATTACACCATGGATTCAATGACAACACTTGGCATTGCGATTACAAACTCGCGCGCGGGTCACGTTGTCGCGGCGGCGCCGGTGCGTTGTTGCCGCAGGGCCTCGCGCAGCCGGGTTGTTTCGTGTTCGTCCACGCGACACTGTTCATCGACGGCGACGCCGTAGAGCACGCGGGCGGCTTCGCGGGAGACCTTGTCGTTCAGCACGTCGTGGGCGACCGCCTCGGGCAGCCGGTCGAGCGGATCGCCCCAGCCGCCGCCCCCCGGCATGCGGTGATAGAGCTGCTCGCCGGCGCGGATCGAGCCGGAGCTGAATGTCGGCAGAATCGTCTGCTCGCCGTCACGGTAGAGAATATTGATCGAAGGCTGTCCCGGCAGGCCGCCGTGCAGGCCGTAGGGCGGGTGGTCGCGGCGGTCCGAGCGGATCGTGAGCGAGGCCTCGCCGGAGAGCAACCGCCACTGGCGCTGGACCGCCAGGCCGCCGCGGAAGCGGCCGGCGCCGCCGCTGTCGCGCGCCAGACCGTAATGCTCGATGCGGATGGGGTAGGCGCACTCGGCTTCCTCGATGGGGATATTGGAGGCCACGTTGACGGGATTGCAGAGGGCATCGCAGCCGTCGCGGTCGGGACGCCCGCCCCAGTCGCCGGTCAGCAGCTCGTAGTAGACATAGGGGGCGCGGTTCTCGCGCTGACCGCCGAAAATGACGAGCGTATTGCCCCCCTCGCCCGCGGCCATCACCCGACCGGGCAGGATCTGGGCGAGGGCGCCGAAGACGGTGTCGACCGTGCGGAAGCCGGTGACGCCGCGCATCGAGGAGGCGCCGGGCATGACGACATTGACGACGGTCCCTTCGGGGGCGATGATCCGCAGCGGCCGGAACATCCCGGCGGTGTTGGGCAATTCCTCGCCGAGCAGCGAGCGAACGCAGGCGGCCGTGACCGAGGCCGTATAGGAGAGCGTGCTATTGATCGCGCCGCGCACCTGCGGGCTGGAGCCGGTGAAGTCGGCGGTCAGCTCGTCGCCCTTCACCGTCAGCGTCACCTGGATGCGGACCGGCGGCCCGCCGACGCCGTCGCTGTCCAGATAATCGGTGAAGCTGTACTGGCCGTCGGGCCAGGTGGCGATCTCGGCGCGCAGAATCCGCTCCGTGTAGTCGATGAGCCAGCGGGTGCATTCGCGGAACGTCGCCAGACCGTAGCGGCCGATGATTTCGTGGATGTGGCGTTCGCCGGTCATGCAGGCCGCGATCTGGGCCTGCAGGTCGCCGAGGGTCATTTCGGGGACGCGCACATTGGCCCGCAGGAGAGCAAAGAGCGAGGCGTCGGGCTGGCCGCGGCGATAGAGCTTGAGCCACGGGATGCGCAGGCCTTCCTGAAAGATCTCGGTGTTGTCGCAGGCGGAGCTGCCCGCCACGCGGCCGCCGACATCCAGGTGATGCGCGGTGGCGATGGCGAACGCCACGCGCTCGTTCTCCCAGAAGATGGGGCGGACGATGAAGATGTCGGGGGTGTGCATCCCGCCGTCGAACGGGTCGTTCAGAATGAAGAGGTCGCCCGGCTCGATGTCGTCGCCGAACTTCTCAAACAGGGATTTCATCGCGAAGGGGGCCGAGCCGATGTGGAGCGGGATCGTCACGCCCTGAGCGATCATGTTGCCGTCGGCGTCGGTCAGTTGCGTCGAATAATCCAGGCAGTCGCGCACGATCGTGGAGTAGGCGGTCCGGTAGAGCGTGATCGCCATCTCATCGCCGGCGGTGGCCAGGGCATTCTTAATGATTTCCCGCGTGATGGGGTCCAACTCACCCACGGCAGGCCTCCATGATAATGTCCATCTGATCATCCAGCGTCACCGTCATGTCGGGCGGGACGACGATCGTTGAATCGTATTCGTCGATGAGCAGGGGTCCGCAGGCGTGTTCGCCGATCGCGGCGCGATCGACGACGGGGGTCTCGACGGCGCCCCAGCGGGCGCCGAACCAGACCGGGCGGCTGGCGGGGGAATCGCCGGCGCGGGGCGCCGGACGGAGCGCCGTGCGCCCCGTCTCGGCGGGGACCGAGCCGATCAGACGGACCGACACGACTTCGATCGGACTCTCGGCGCCGGCGCTGTGGCCGTAAAGTTGATGATGCTCAGCCTCAAACGCCGTGCGCAGGTGTTCGAGCGTCTGGGCGGTGATTTCGGCGTCGTCCAGGGGGACGCGGATTTCAGAGAACTGCCCCTTGTAACGCACATCGGCGCTGGTGGAGAGCACGACGCGGTCGGGCGCGTATCCCTCGCGTTGAAAGCGTTCGCGCATCGCGCGCTGCATCTCGCGGCGAATCGGCTCGATCGCGTCGGCGCGGAGCGAGTCGCCCGAGAGCAGGCAGCTCCTGATATCGTGGTGTTCGACATCGGAGAACAGGAGGCCGGCGGCGCTGAACAGCCCCGGCAGCGGGGGAATGATCACCTTGAGCACCTGCAATTCGCGCGCCAGGCCGGCGGCCTGGATCGGCCCCGAGCCGCCGAAGGCGATCAGCACATACTGACGGGGATCGCGGCCGCGCTGGGTCGAGACCTCGCGCAGCGCCCGCATCGTGACGGCATTGGCGATGCGGTGGATCCCCTCCGCCGCCTCGAACAGGTCGAGCCCGAGGGGGCGGGCGATCTGGTCGTGGATCGCGCGGCGCGCCGCTTCGACGTCCACGTCGACGTCGCCCTCGGCCAGCCGGCCGGGCCGGATGTAGCCCAGCACGGCGTTGGCGTCGGTCAGCGTCGGCGCGGTGCCGCCGCGCCGGTAGCAGACGGGCCCCGGCAGGGCGCCGGCGCTGCGCGGGCCGACATGCAGGCCGCCGGCGCGGTCCAGATAGGCGATGCTGCCGCCGCCGGCGCCCACTTCGGCGATGTCGATCGTCGGCACGCGGATCAGTTCGCCCGCGCCGCCGACCAGCCGGCTGCTGCACGACAGGCTGGAGCCGACCTCATACTCGGGGCTGTAGGAGATGCCGCCGTGCTCGATCATTGAGGCCTTGGCCGTCGTCCCGCCCATGTCGAACGTGATCACGCGCGGCAGGCCCAGATGACGCGCGATGAAGCGCGCGGCCAAGACCCCCGCCGCCGGGCCCGACTCCAGGATGTAGACCGGACGCCGCGCGGCATCCTCGTCGGGCGTCAACCCGCCGGACGACTGCATGATCTGCAGCGTGGCCCGGATCCGCTGGCGCTCGAGCCCGTCCTTCAGCGCCGACAGGTAGCCCCGCATCACCGGCAGGACGTAGGCATTGACCGCCGTCGTCGCCGTCCGCTCGTACTCCTTGCGCTCGCGCAGGACGTGCACCGAAAGCGAGACGTCCACGCCCGGCAGATGCCGGCGCAGGTAGTCGCCGACGCGCAGTTCATGGTCGGGGAAGGCGTAGGAATGGAGCAGGCAGACGGCCACCGACGCCACCTGATGCCGGCGGAGCTGATCGACCAGCAGGCCGAGGGAGTCCTCGTCGAGGGGCTTGAGGATTTCGCCCGTGGCGGCGACGCGCTCGGCCACCTCGAAGCGCAGGAAGCGTTCGATCAGCGTCGGCGGTTTTTCGAAGAACAGGTTGAAAAGCTGCGGGACGCGCAGGCGCCGGATCTCGAAGACGTCGCGAAAGCCTTCGGTCGTGATCAGCGCCGTGCGGGCGCCGCGCCGCTCCAGAATCGCATTGGTGGCGACCGTCGTGCCATGGGCGACTTCGCCGACGCGCTCGCCGGCCGCGTTGGGCACGGTCTTCAGCAGCGCCGCGATGCCGTCCAGCACGCCCTGTTCGTAGTTGGGCGGCGTGGAGGGGACCTTGCGCGTCCAGACGGCGCCGTCGCCATCCATCAGGACGATGTCGGTAAAGGTTCCGCCGACGTCGGCGCCGATCCGCAGTTTACCGTTGCGATTCATTCCAGCCTCAACCAGGGAAATGGGCCGTCGCTATCGAGACGCCCGCGGCGCCGCGTCCGCCGGCCCGAAGCGTCGCGGGCCGTCCCGAACCGGATGGGTGCGTTCGCGGCGCTCAAACCGACCCGCCGCCGTAGTCGGGAATCGTCATCCGTTCGCCGTTGCGCCGGGAGGAGGCGTTGGCCACGATGCCCGGAACAGTCATCGCCAGGGACCGATGCAGGTCGATCTCGGGTTCCCGATCCTCAAGCAATGCCGCGATGAATTCGTGCGTGATGAAGGGGTGGGAGTTGGCATGACCCGAGGAGACGCGCATCGGCTCGGGAAGCCGCTGGCTGTAATCGGGCAAGGCCACGCCCCGCGCCCCGCCCGCCGCCAGCTCGCGCGCCGGTTGATCGAGCGCGTCGATCGGCATGAAGTAGCTCAGCTTCGTGCCGAGCAGCTCGGCCCGCTCGGCCGTGGGGATCGATCCGGTCCAGATCACGTTGCAGCGGCAGACATGGCCGCGATCGGTCGTGAACAGCGCCACTTGCCCGTTGAACGGGTTGTCATAAGCGTTCTGGCCAACGCCGTAGCCCTCGATCGCGGGGGCGAGAAAGCCGCGGCATGACACCTCGGTGAGTCGCTCGCCGGTGGTGGCGACCAGGTAGCTCGTGGCGTGGGTCGGGTAGAGCATCGGGGCGAAGCCGTGACGCCACGTGCGCTGGTTGTCGTAGAACCAGTGCTGCCGGCGCTCCTCATCGCTCATCGGATGGTAATATTCCACCGAGCTGAAGAAGATATCGCCGAAGGCGTCGGCGCGATAGAGCTCGCGCATGGCGATCCCGTGCGGATTGTAGTAGCTGGTCTCGGCCATCATGTAGCGCCGGCCGGTCCGGCGCCGGGCGTCGAGCAGGGCCTCGGCTTCCTCGAGTGTGAGACACGCCGGCACGGCGCAGATCACGTGCTTGCCCTGCTCCATGGCGGCGATCGTGTGGCGCGCGTGGTCCGGGGCGCCGGTGAAGATCGCCACGGCGTCAATCCGGGGATCGAGGATCAACTCTTCGAGAGAATCATACGCCAGGTCGCACTGGTAGGTCTGCTTCAGGATCTCGCGGCGGTCGGGGCGCAGGTCGCTGACCGCGTGAACAATGCAGCCCGGATCGAGATGCCAGTGAAAGGAGGCGCCGAAGCCGCCCCCGACGATGCCGATGCGGATCTTATTCGCCGGGTCGGACTGGGAGGAGGCCGCCTGCGCCCGCGCGGCGGGAGCAGCAAGCAGGGCCCCGGCGGCGGGCAGCAGGGCGCCCGACAGGAACGCGCAGGCGGCGGCGTCGCCGAGGAATTGTCGGCGCGAACGTGGGGCGGAGCTGGGGCTGTCGTTCATGCGCGAGGAACCCCTATTTCGGCTGACAGAGTTCGAGGCAGAGGGGAGCGAACGGGTCGGGCCGGAGAAACGCGATCCAGCCGTGCGAACCCTCGCGAACCTGATCGTTGACGAGCGGGACGGCCGCATCGCGCAACCGCGCGACGGCCTCGTGGATGCCGTCCACGCGGAAGGAGATGTGCTGCAGGCGCTCCCCTTGCCCGGCCAGGAAATCGGCGAAGAAACTGGGGCCGTCCGGCTCGATGAACTCGAGTTCCACGCCTTGCAGATCGCCGCGCATGACATGGACATTGAAGGCCTCGACCCAGGCCGCGGTTGTCGGCCGCCAGGGTTCTTGCGCCAGCCGGTTCAGGCGGGCGAGGGCCGCGTTGCGATCGGCGACGACGATGCCGTAGTGGCTCAGCCCGACCGGGTTGACGCCGTGCCCCGCGAGGAACGCATGAGCCGCCTCGGCGAGTTCGCCGTAAGGCCAGGCGCGGTCATGCGAGTTCGCGGGCCAGTGCGCGCCGATCTGGTCCCAGAGGGTGGGGAGCGTCCGAGTCATGGACGGGCCATCGCCGCGGCGCGCCGGCGCGCCACTTCCTCGCGCAGACGTCCGTAGCCGGCGAGGAAGTTGTTGCGGAAGCGCTGCAGCGGCGCGAAGGATTCGAACTCCTCCGGGCGGAGCGATCCCTCGTGCCAGGCGCGCCGGAAATCGGGGAGCTTGTCGCACAACTCCGCCACGACGTCGTCCGCGGGCAGGTCGTCGATTCGACAATCGCCCGGTTCGTCGGCGTCCAGCAGTTCCTCGATCGTGCTCCAGTTGAGGGTGATGTGCATCTGGCCGCCGACAAACGCCGTGAAGTGATGCAGCCCGCGCGCGCCGCCGCCCAGCATCACGGCCGGGAATCCCCGTTCCCGCAGCACATGGTACTGCTTGCGGCCGACCAGGCAGCCGGCCTGGTTGAGGATTTCAGGCTTGATCTGGACGTTGTGGCGGGCGGCGAAATCCTTCAGCTCGTCGTCGAAGATGCCCGTGATGTGCGTGATGAAGAACGGGGGGCAATGCCCGCCGCGGGCGACGGCGCGCTCATAGCGCTCGCACATCGTGATCGCCTGATCCAAGCCGAAACACTCGGTGGCGCAGACCGGGATGCGGCGGCTGATCAATTCATCCATCGCCTCCATGCCCGCCTCGGTCACCGGCACCTTGGCCATGTAGTTCGGGCCGACCCGCTGGTGCACGAGGGCCGCCTCGACGATCCGTTCGGCGCTGTGATCGCGGGCGGGATCGTCCTGGATCGTGACGAAACCGAGCGTGCCGCCGCTGGCTCCGTGGATGGGGCGAAAGGCATCCATGAAGCGTCGAGTCGCGGCCTGCACGACCCGATCGGCCGCCACCGAGTCATCCTCGTGGCGCTGGACCTCCTCGTCGATGATCGGCAGGATGAATTCGGGTTCCTGGTCGATCAACTTGGCGCAGTAGGAGGGGTTCGTGGTGCCGGCGATGCAGCCGACGTTCAGCGCGCGGGTCAAGTCGTCGCCGGTCGGATTGTTGATCCAGAGCCGCGTCGGCGTGCGGGCGAAGACGCGACTGAAATATTGCCCCTGCATGGTGTTACTCCTTTGTCGGATCGGGCAGGTCACCCGTGCGAGTCAGCGCAATCAGGTCGACGCCGATCAGCGCGTGTCCCGGTTCAACATGGCGCGCGACGAACGAAACGGTGGCGATGTCGGGATTATCAAACGCGAACGAGCCCAGACTGATGCGCTGCACGACATGCTCACCGGCGATGCTTTCAATCTGTGAAGCGGACCCGCCCGACGGCGCCGCGGCGGCCGGATGACGCGCATCGAACGTGCTCGCCGCAAGGTGACGGACGGAGTAATGGCCGGCGCCAGAGCGTTCGGTGATATTGTATTGGATTTCCGCGGGCTGGCCCTGGACTTCGATATCGTACTGGCCGTAGGCGGGGCCCTTGGTCACGAGCGCATCCAGCTGGTAGCGGCCCGGCTCCGTGATCGGCAAGGTGAACGTCAGGCGCTCGCCGTCGCGCTGCGGCTCGAACAGCACCTGCCCGTCGCCCGTCCAGAGGTTGAAATTCTTCAGTTCGGTCTTGCGCTGCACGCGCGGCGCCGTCCCACTCGACGTCGTGTAGGCCAGGCGCTCGGCCTCGAGCGCTTCGGAGTTGCTGCCGACGGAGTAGGTGTAGGCGTAAAGGCCGATCGTCAGCACGACCATAATCGTCCACCACAAGCCGAGGCTCCTGATTCCGGTGTGCCGCTTGCGCTCGCCTTCGGGAACCGCCAGGGCGCTGCGCGTCCAGATGACGCCCTTGAGCGCTTCGCGCGGCTTGGGCTTCGTAAAGAGCGAGACAATGATGATCGTCAGGACCGACAGGAGAAAGACGCCAAAGGTGTGGTGCATGAAATTGTCGTAGGGGGCGAGCAGCGGGATGCGCGGGAAGATCACGAAGACAACGAGCGGCAGATAGACGGCGAAGCCGAGAGTCAAGGCGGCGGTGGCGGCCGCCGGGGTGGCGCGCCACCAGATGATGCCGACGAGGAAGACCGCGGCGATCGGCGGGGCGAGATAGTAGAAGACGGTCTGAATCAGGCCGAAGACGGTGGCGCCCTCGGCGCGCGCCATCACGAAGGCGACGATCACGCCGATGAACATGGCGGCGGCGCCGCTGATGCGGCCAACGCGATGGATCTCGCGGTCGTCGGCGTGTGGCCGGACGATGTTCTTATAGAGATCGAGCGTGAAGATCGTCGCCGAGGAATTGGTGATCGCGCTGAGGGTCGACATCACCGCGCTGGTCAGGCCCGCCAGCACCAGCCCCACCAGGCCCGCCGGCAGGAACTGGCGCACCATGAACGGCCAGGACTGGTCGCCGTCGCTCAGTTGATCGTGGAACAGATAGAAGGCGGCGATGCCGGGGATGACGATCAGCAGCGGCAGGATGGCCTGGCTGAACCCGGCCATCACGACGCCCATGCGCGCGTCCCATTCCGAGCGCGCGCCCAGGCAACGCTGCACCATGAACTGGTTGGCGCAGGAATACCACAGGCCGACGGAGGGGATGCCCATCAGCAGGCCGGTCCAGGGAATCATTTCGTGGGTCGAGGGATAGAGGATGATGAACTTCTCGGGCAGGTGTTGCATCAGCTCGTCCAGCCCGCCGGCGTAATACAGGCCGTAAATCGCGGCGACGAGGCCGCCCGTCATCAGCAGGATGTATTGCAGCAGATCGGCCCAGACCGCCGAAAGCAGGCCGCCGTAGATGGTGTAGGTTCCCGCGGCGATGGCCAGAATGATGATCGCCGCGGTCGTCGACACCTCGGGGAAGAAGACGGTGATCGCCTTGGCGCCGGCAAAAAAGACGCCCCCCAGCAGGGCGATGACGAGGCCGATGACGGTCAACAGGGCATAGGCGTAGCGGCAGAAGCGGTTGAAGCGGCGCTCGAGGAACTCGGGCATCGTGGCGATGGCGCCGCGCATGTAGAACGGCAGGAAAATCCAGATCAGCGCGGAAAAGGTGACGGCATTGAGCCAGCACCAGTTGGCGATCGACATCCCGTAGAGGAAGGACCAGCCGACCATGCCGATGAAATGCTCGGTGGAGATGTTCGCGGCGATGAACGAGGCGCCGACGGCGTACCACGGAAGCTGATTGGAGGCGAGGAAATAGCTGGCGGCGTCGCGCGAGCGGGAGCGCGCCGCGACGACGATCGCGAACACGATAATTCCAATGAAATAGCCCGCGAAAATGATAATGTCGAGAAGCTGCAGTTGCATGGTTCAGACCGCGCGGACGGGATCAACGTTAATTGTTCGCCTGGGCCGCCCGCGAACGGTTGTAGCCCTCCAGCTTTTGCCGCGAGAGAAATTCGGTGCGCTCCGACAGGCCGCGCCCCCCCGCCTCCAGAATCGCCGAATCGGGCACCTTGACCAGCGGCTCATAGCCCGGGTGATCCACCTGTTTGTAGGGCAGGTTGTGGGCGGCCGTATAGCACGAGATCAGCGACCAGCGCGACCGGTCCGAGGTGTTGGCCGCCGAGCAGTGCAGCAGGTTGCTGTGGAAGAACAGAGCCGTTCCGGGCTCCATTTCGCAGTAGACCAGTTCGCACACTTTCCGGGCCTGCTCCACCCGTTCCAGATCGGCGCCGGTCTGATCGCCGACCAGCTTGTGCGCAATCCGTCCAATCTTGTGGGAGCCCTTGAGAACCTGCAGGCAGCCGTTCTCACGCGAGGCGCGATCGATCGCGATCAAGCAGCTCAGCATGTCGGGATAGAGATAACCGGCTTCGTACCAGTAACCGTAATCCTGATGCCAGACCCAGGCGCCGCCGGTCCGCGGTTCCTTGAGCATCATCTTGGAGTGGTAGTGATATACGGTGTCGCCGAGCAATTGCTCGGCGGTGTCGACGATCCGCGCGCTGCGGCTGAACAGACCGTAGATGTCGTCGCGCGGGATATACCACAGCGAGAGCTTGCTGACGCGGCCGGTCCCATCGGTCAGACCGACGGCGTTCTCCTCCAGGGCCCGGTCATTGCGGGCGGCCGACAGCAGCAGGTCCATTTCTTCCTGGGAGAACAGGCCGGGCAGCATCAGGTAGCCGTCGTCGTGGAACTGACGAATCTGGGCCGGTGTGATGGGAGCGGTCATGGTGCGACTCCGTATCGGGTCTTGGAAACCAGTGAATGAAACGCGAGCAAGGCTGGGGCGTTGTTGCTCAGTCTGCAACATAGATGCTTTATATGCATCAGACTGCCTTGGGCAGGGCTCCAATGTCAATTCGAATTTCGGATCAAATCGCAACCGCGTCCGCATCGGAGACGGCGCCGGTTCGTGAAGCCGGCGCCGATGATCAGAACCCCGCCGAACCGCCCCGCGCGGTCTCGGCCCGCGCCGGCTCGCCTTCCAGCAACTCCTGGAACCGCCGGCTGCACTCCTCGAGCGTGAGCTCCAGGTTGCCCCGCGCCAGCGGCGTCTGCCAGACCTGGTAGACGTCGGTTCCATACATCGCCGCGGTGGGCTGGTAACCGATGCTGCCATTGGCCAGACTCAGCGCGCAGACCGGATGGCACGGAAACCGGCGGCGCAACTCCACCTGCAGCTGGGAGTAAGGTTCGGTGGGCAGGCCGACGAGCAGGGCGTCGCCGAGGCGCCAGACCCATCCGCTCAGGCGCGCCGAGGCGCCGTTGCCGATCCAGCGGCGGACCGTCCGTTTCCGCCGCAGTTTTTCGGCTTCAACCCGGTCGTTGGTCGTTGCCTGCAGCCGTTCGAGTTCCTCATCGCGGGGGAAATCGTCCTTCAGCGGCAGATCGAGATCAAAAGTCAGCGATGCCAGATCGCCGGGATGAACGTGAGGCACGGCCGCCCACACCCCCAGCGCCGTGCCCGAGCGCTGCGCCCCCTGATATTCGAGGCGGGACGCGGCCGGCAACATCCCCTCGAGCACCGAAAGGACGGCATAGCCCAGCCGCCGGCCATGGCGGTCGGCGAGCGCCGGATCGCCCTGATACTGCTCGCGGGGGGCGAGGTCGCCCATATTGCCCTGCAGATACAGACAGGGGACGCCGGCGGTGGCGCCTTCGACGGTCTCGCGCAACGCGCCGGGAAAATCGGGCGAGATCAACCGGTTATCCCAGGCCAGCGTCGTCGGATGGCAGGCGTAGTTGACCAGGGTGGCGAGGATGCGCCCCTCGGCGTCGGTGACGCGGCCGACGAGCAGCGTGTCGTCGGCGGCGATCCCGGGGTTGTAGCCGCAGACGTAGCCGGCCGGCAGCGGCAGGTCGCGGTTGGCCGCCAACGCACAGCGGCCGTATTCCCATTCCAGCGTGGCGGGGATGCTCGCGTCGCGCGCGGCGACGGCGGCCTCCCCCGCCGCCTGGACAATGCCGTGGTAGAAGGTTTCCGCGTGCTCGCCGCCGGGGAATCCGTCCATGCTCGGGCTGAGAAAGGCGGGGCCGCCCGAATGGGTATGGGCCAGGGCGACGATGACGCGCGCCGGGTCGACGCCCAGGCGGCGGATCACTTCGCCGCGGACGCCCCACTCCGCCTCGGGAGCGCCCCAGGAACAGGCGTCGAGCGTGATCAGCACGTGGGGGGTGGGGTCTTCCGCGGTTGCGAGCGCCAGCGCGGTCAGCGTCAGCGGGCGGTGAATACCTTCGGCCACATCGTGGCGCGCGGCGGCCCAGCAGCGCGCATAGATCCCCACCGGGGGCGTGATCTCACGGCGCGCGACGCCGATCCGCCCATGGAACCCGGCGTGATGCACCGCCGGCGGTTGCTGCGCCATGGTCGGTCAGTCCTTTCCGTAGCCGCGGCTGGCGTGGCTGATATTGGTCATCGACAACCCGCCATCCATCAGGACGACGCTGCCGGTCATATGGTGGACCGCCGGGTCGCACAGGTGCAGCACTTCGGCGGCAACTTCCTCCGGTTCGATCAGGTGCTGAATCGGGACCCAGGCGGTGGAACGCGCCTGCACCTCGGGGTAGAGTCTGAAAGCGCGTCCGGAGAGCCCGGCATTGACGAACCCCAGCGCCAGTTCGTTGACCAGGATGCCGTCGGCGGCCAGGTTGAGGGCCAGGCATTTGCAAAGCATGCGCAGGGCGGCCTTGCTGACGCAGTAGGCGGGGATGTCGGGATGGGCTTTTTCGGCGGCCCAACTGCTGATGAAGACAATCCGGCCGGGGCGGTTGGCGGTCACGAGGCGGCGGGCGGCGTACTGGCTCAGGTAGAGCGCGCCGTTCAGGTTGATGTCGAGCTCGCGATTCCAGGCCTCCGGCGTGATCGAGCGAACGCTGGCCGCCGTGCAGGTCGCCGCGTTGGAGATCACCAGATCGGGCACGCCCAGGTCCGTCTCGGCGTCGCGGACCCAGCGCTCCACGGCGGCCGGTTCGGCGATATCGACGTGGTCATAGCGGGCGCGAACGCCGCTGGCGCGCAATTGGGCCAGGATCGGTTCGGCGTCCTGGGGGGCGCGGATGTCGCCCAGGGCGACGTTCGCCCCGGCCCGCGCCATGGCCAGCGCGATGGCCTGGGCAATCTCGCCCAGGCCGCCGCTGATGATTGCCGTGCTGCCGGCCAGGTTGGCCATTACCAGTCTCCCACGCTGCCGTCGGCGTGAAACGTGCGCAGCAGGACTTCGGGCTGGAAGGGGTGTTTAGCGACTTCCCGCTCGTTGATCTCAATGCCGAGCCCCGGCCGCTGGTGGGGGCGGACGATGCGGCCCTCGCGCTCGATCGTGTGCGCTTCGGTCACGACATCGTGGCGCCAGGGGACATCGGCATGGACCGTCTCGCAGATCACATAGGGCGGGCTGGCAAACCCCAGTTCAAGGGAGGCGGCCGTGCTGACGGGCCCCTGGGGGTTGTGCGGCGCGGCCGCGAGCTGATGCGCCTCGGCCAGCGCCATGATCTTGCGGGCGACGGTCAGACCGCCGCAGTGAGTGATGTCGGGCTGCACGATGCTGCACGCGCGCAACTCCAGCAGATCGCGGAAGGCGTGCAGGCCGGTCAGCCGCTCCCCGGTGGCGACGGGTGTCGCCACGGCGCGCTGGATCTCGGCCAGGTCCTTCAGATGCTCGGGCCAGCACGGCTCCTCCAGAAAGTAGAGGCCGAAGGGCTCCAGCGCGCGGGCGAAGAGGTGCCCCATGCGGGGGGAGGGGCGGGCGTGGCAGTCGATCATGATGTCGATCTGCTCGCCGACGGCGGCGCGCATCGCGCCGACGCAGGCTTCGGCGTAGCGGACGGCGCGGCGCCCCTCGATCGGCATCGTCTCGGGGACGGCCATCGCCTTGAACGCCGTGAAGCCCTCCTCGACGGCCTGGCGGGCGAGGTCGGCGAAGCGGCCGGCATCGGAAGGCGCTGTTTCGTAGAAGTCCTCCATGCGCCCACCGCCCAGATGGCAGTAGGTGCGCACGTAGTCGCGGACGGCGCCGCCCCAGAGCCGGTGACAGGGTGTGCCGTGGAGTTTGCCCAGAATGTCCCACAGCGCGATGTCGACGCCGCTGATCGCCGTGGAGCGCACGATCCCGTGGCCATGCCAGAAATGCTGGCGATACATCGTCTGCCAGAGGTGCTCGATGCGGGTGGGGTCCTGGCCGATGAGCAGCTCGGCCAGATCCTCAACGGCGCCGACGACTTCGCGCGTATGCCACTCCAGGGTGGCTTCGCCCCAGCCATGGAGGCCGGGCTGGTCGGTCTGCACCTTGACGAAGACCCAGTTGCGCATCCGGGCATGACAGACGAAGGTGGTGACGGCCGTGATTTTCACGCGCGGGCCGCTTTCGCGCGGTGGCGCGCACGCACGACCCGAGGGCGCCGGCCGTCGTCCTGGAGAAAGCCGGGGTCCGCGCCGCGAAAAAGCCCTGAACCGTCCTTGCGTATCGATGCACCGATCGGGAGGCCGGGTCGTTCATCGCCCGGCTCGCCAAAGCGAATCCACCTCATGCGCCACTCCTTCAGATTTCGCGGAGCACGTCGCGCGTGATTTCCAGCGTCTGGTCGATGTCCTCGATGGTGTGCGCGGCGCTGATCGAACTCTGCTTGCAGGCAATCGGAAAATGATAGATCCCGCGGTCGATCAGCTCGCGCCGGTAACGCATATCGAAAGTGAAATCATGGTGCAGCAGCAGATCGTGATAATCCACCGGAACATGATCGCAAAAGTAAACGCAGAAGGCCGAACCGATGCGACTGACCGTCGCGGTGATGCCGTGTTCGGCGAAGATCCGTTCCAGACCGGCCTGCATGCGGGCGCCCAGGGCTTCCAACTGGGCATAGACGGGCTGGTCGCGGAGGTATTCGATCGTGGCGATGGCGGCGGCCGACGTGAACGGGTGCGCGTTGTAGGTCCCCGCGATGAGCACGCGGCGGGCCGGATCGGGGTCGCCGAACAGGCTCATCACGTCGCGCCGACCGCCGATCACGCCCAAGGGAAAGCCGTTGGCCACGGCCTTGCCGAACAGCGAGAGATCGGGGAGCACGCCGCAGATCGACTGGAAGCCGCCGAGGGCGGAACGGAAACCGGTCTTCACCTCGTCGAAGACGAGCAGCGCGCCATGCTCGTCGCACAGATCGCGCAGCCCCTGGAGGTAACCCTCGCGCGGCGGGACAACGCCGATGTTCTGCAGGACCGGTTCGGTCATCACGCAGGCGACGGGATAGCGCCGCATGACGTATTCGACGGAAGCCAGGTCATTGAAGTTGACGAGGTGAACCAGGCTGCGGGTGGACTCGGGGATGCCGGCCGAGAGCGGGATGAAACGGTACTCGCCGGGGGAGACGCGCGGGCCGACCTGCTCGAGGCTGGGCGAAACGGCGCGGGCGACCTCGTTGTGCCAGCCGTTGTATCCGCCCAGCGTCAGGATGATGTGGTTGCGGCCGGTCCAGGCGCGGCTGAGCCGGACGGCATGGGCCGTGGCCTCGCTGCCGGTATTGGCGATCTGAACGGTCTCGAGCGAGGGGACGGCGGCGCAGAGCAGCTCGGCCAGGCGGACCTCCCAGGGGGTGGTGCCGCTGCCCATCAGCGACCATTGGCGCTCCATCGCCTCGCGGACGGCCCCGTTGATGACGGGATGATTGTGGCCGAGCAGATGGGGGGCGAAGGCGGCGTGGTAGTCGATGTATTGCCTGCCGTCGGCATCGAACAGGCGGCTGCCGGCGGCGCGCACGAAGAGCAGCTCGGGTTCCACCTTGCGGTTGAGGGAGACGGCGCCGCCGGCGATGCACTGGGCGGCGCGGCGGGCGATTTCGGCGGCGGTCGGCTCGCCGGCGGCGGACGGTTTGTCGTTGCGCGGCGGCCGTAGCCCGGTCGAGGTCTGCATGATGGGGTGCTCCCGTCTGGTCATCTGTTGAGCAGTTCCATGCGCGCCCGCGTTTGCGGGTCGGGTTGGTAGCCCATCAGCGCCGACAACGCCAGCGCCTTCTGGACCACCAGCTCAATGCTGCGGGCGTCCTGGCGGAACGCCGTGCCGTGAAGCGGACCGGAGACCGACAGGGCCGCGATCCAGCGATCGGCACTGTCGCGCACCGGCGCGGCGATGCAGCCGACGCCCATCACCTCTTCACTGGTCTCCAGCGCGTAGCCATTGCGCCGGACCTCGTCGAGCGCCTCGAGCAGCCGCCGCCGGTCGACGATCGTGTGCTCGGTGAAGGGGATCAACTCCTCAGGCAGGAACCTCTGGCGTTCCTTCTCGTCCATGCCCGCCAGCAGCACCTTGCCGAGGGCCGAGGCGTGCGGCGAAACGGGGGACCCGATGCTGGAAGCGACCTGGATCCGTTCGGGGCTGGGCTCCTTGGCCAGGACCATCAGTTGCTCGCCGACCCGCACCGCCAGATGGGCGCTGGAGCGCGTGGCGAACGCCAACTCCTGGAGGATCGGTTCGGCTTCCTTCAACAGGCGGTTCTCCCGCAGATAACAGTCGCCCAGGTAGAGCAGGCGCGGGCCGAGCTGATAGCGGCCGCGATGACCCGACTGGACGACGTAGCCCAGGCCGAAGAGCGTCTTGAGCAGGCGGCTGACGCTGCTTTTTTCGATGCCGAGCTCAATGGAAATCTCCGTCACGCCCAACGGGGCGTTGGTCGCGAGTAATTCCAGAATGCGAAAGGTTTTCTCCACTGTCTGATAAGAGTTCATGCCGCAGAACTGCTCCAGGATGATTCGCGTCGCGCGCCAGAAGACAATCGCGCCGATTGATGGTCGTGCCGACCGCCTCAAAAAAACCAGTGGAAATCGTCATGCCGAGAGCTCTGAGGGCGCAAAAAACAGTTGCCTATACAGCAACGCTGGTGTATATACATCAACAGACTAGACAAAAAGCTGGGCCAAGACAAGACCTTTTTCAGGGACTCGGCGATTGACAGCACCGGGCGGAGCCGGCTGGGGCTGTAAGCGGGGCCCATCCCGCCGGGCTTGCTGAAGTCTCAATCGAAGTCGGGAACGGCAACGCCGCCCGTAGCTTCGTGACTCGCGACGTCGCCCCGATCCTGAACTGAAAGGAGGACCGTCCGCCCGGATCGCCGGACCCTGACCCTGCATGGCGTTCGGCTCAATGAGCCAGGATGTTCTGACGGCTCGACCACCCCTTGCAAGAAGGAGCACTGAAGATGATGCGAATGGTCAGTTGTCTTGGAATCATGATTCTCCTGGCGCTGAGTGCCGCCGTCGGGCAAGCCGGGACCATCGTCTGGGATTTTGATGGAGCGACCGCCGGCCTGGAAGCGGGCGCGATCGATGGCGACACACACACGCCGGAGGGCTTCCGGCCCAATCCAACGCAGTTCAACGTGGGGCTGTCCGCCTCGAATTTCAACGTTGAAAACGGGCGGCTGATCCAGACCTATGCCGAGCTGCCCACCGGCGAGGTCCCGACGACCGATGCCAGCTACATCCACTGCACCGGGGTCATCGTCGGCGACCTGCGCGGCGTCTATCCCGGCGCCACGACGCCGACGCTGCTCAACCTGACCAACATTGAAACCGACTATCCCTACCTGATGCTGGGGGGGATTCATGAGTGGGCCCCGGCGGGGGGCGATGTCGGCATGATCCTGTTCCCCGTCACGACGGAAGCGGCGGCCTGGTTCACCAACAGCCTGCGTCTGTCCAACGTGGTGACCAACACCTACGGACGCCAGGTGTTCGACCTGACGACGTCGATCCGCACCGGCTCGTACAGCGGCACGCTGCAGGGCATCATGTTCGACTTCTACGGGATGTGGACCGCGGCAGTCGATCCGACGTTCATGAAAGCGAAATGGGAGAGTGAGTTCAACCCGGCCACGACGCGGGTGGAGCTCGACTGGGTCGCGCTGACCGATGATCCCGACTTCCGAGCAAGTTACGTCCCGGTGGAGCTATCCAGGTTTACCCTGGAGTGACGTCGCATTCGTCCATCTGGCGGCCGGCCCGATATTCGGTTCGCCGGCCGCCAACCCGCACCCGCACCTGATTTGAGAAAGGAGGACGGAATGCGCCAGTTCACATTGGGCGCCCTCATGCTGCTGGCGCTGTTGCCCGCGGCACGGGCCGGGACGATCGTCTGGGATTTCGACGGCACGGAGACCTCCACCGAGGGGTTGCCGGCCGGGGCGATCGATGGGGACCTGCTGGTGACCGAAGGCTGGCTGCCCTCCCCACAACAGGCGCTGATCGGCATCCCCGCCACCGACTTTGAGGTGGAGGGGGGGCTGCTCACGCAGCGGTTCTCGACGCTGACGCCGGGTCAATTGCCGACGAGCAACCCGAGCCACATCCATTCGACCGGCATCAAAGTGGGTGATCTGCGCGGCGCGCTGGTCACGTCGGGCGTGACCCCCACCGTCCTGAACCTGGCCAACGTTGAGACGGAATATCAATATCTCGTCATCAGTGGGCGCTTCGGCTGGGCCTCGGCCGGCGGCGAGGTCGGCATAATCATCTACCCCGTGACCGAGGAAGCCGAGAACTGGTTCACGATCAGCCTGCGCATCACGACGGTGCAGACCAACATCACCAGCCGACAGGTGTTCGACCTGACCCAGTCGCCGCGGACCAGCACCTACGCCGGCACGCTGCGGGGGATGCTGATGAACCTGTACGGCATGTGGAATTTCGTCAGCGGCGAACAGGTGTGCGACCCGACCTTCATGCGCGACAAATGGATCAATGAATTCAACCCCACCGATACGGTCGTGGAGCTGGACTGGATCGCCCTGACGAGCGATCCCGATTTCCGGCTGGGAGAAACGGTCAACGACGCCTCGCGTTGGAATATCTTTGAATGATTCAACGGGTCGCGGGATGAAGGCGAACTCGAGCGCTCCGCCCCCTTGACCCATGAATGAGCCCACCCCCCACTCGAGAGGAGACACGTCAGCATGGAAACGCGGATTGGACTCCTGCAGCGCGCCCGGCGCGATCGACTCGCCTTCACCCTGATCGAACTGCTGATCGTTGTCGCGATCATTGCGATCCTGGCCGCCATCGCCGTCCCGAATTTCCTGGAAGCGCAGACGCGTTCAAAGGTGGCCCGCGCGCAGGCCGACTTGCGCTGGTGAAGACCGCGCTGGAGTCGTACGTAGTCGACAACAATGAGTACCCGCGCGCGCTGCCGATCTATTCCTTCCTGTATCTTTATACCTACTGCAATTTCCTGCGCGGATACGACCGGACCAACATGCGCGATATCGGCGCCTGGGAATTGACCACGCCGATCGCCTACATGACGGACCTGCCGCTCGATACGTTCACCGAACATAATCGCTACGGGGGCGGCAATCTGAACCGGCTGGGCTTTGCCTACGTCAACTTCAAGTCGATGGCGAAGAATCCATTCAAAGGATCGTTCGCGTATCCCGATCTACCGGAGGCGCCGGCGCTGCGGCTGGATTGGGACGCCGGCGCCAAGAGGCAAACCAACTACCTGCTGATCTGCGCGGGGCCGGATTACGAAAGCAACTTCCCGTGGATCGTCAATAACGGCCAGTGGACGATGCTCCAGGCGATGACGGAGGAGCCGCGGCCGAGCGGCATTGCCGAGGTTGCCCGACTGATCACGTACGATCCGACCAACGGCACCGTGAGCACGGGGGACATCTACGTCGCGCAGTAGGCTTCCCCGCGCTCACGGTGCCGTTGGTCGGATCGTACGTGATCGGTCGGGCAACCTCGGGAATGCCGCTCGGCCGCGGCTCCTCCGTCATCGCCTGGAGCATCGTCCACTG
>ERZ795058.1365-NODE-1365-length-32855-cov-27.031098_pt1 | contig 32855 bp, 28 predicted proteins | sample MGYA00375142_ERZ795058 | MGnify/ENA primary metagenome ERZ795058 (study PRJEB30187, sample SAMN05720210) | activated sludge metagenome | isolation source: anaerobic digester from wastewater treatment plant | place: Japan | collected 2015-04-20 ... | reverse complement strand
GCCTGCCGAAGCCGAAGCCGCGTCGGTCGAGGAGCACGGTGAGTCGACAGCCACCTCGGTGGGCGCCGCAGCCGCGCAGGCCCGCCGCCGCTGGGTGTCCGAATACGACGAGGTCGTCGACGGCGGCTATGGCTGGGGGTCAGCAGCGCCCGTATGGGACGGCGCCATGCCCCTGGGCCACCCGGTCAAGGCCAACAAGCAGTGGATGAAGTTCCAGGAGCCCGCCGACGGCTGGTACGACAAGATGCACGCCGACGTGTGGTTCGTCGATGCAGACACCGCTCGCCGGTTCGGCTTCACGAAGGACTGATCTGGGGCTGAGGCCGCAGGCCCCTAGGACCAGTCACGCCGGTCGGTGATCGGCGCGGCATCCTCGGGGAGGTCGGCCACTGACGTGACCGCGCACGAGAACCGCAACCCGGAGCGGATCCGGTCGGCGACATCGGCGGCGACCGTCTCGTCGTCGGCACCCTCGGCGACGACGATCTCGCACCCCAGGTCGTCGCGGTGCTCGACCCGATCGATGACGAAGCGCCAACGCGCCACTCCAGGCACCCCGGCGAGGACTGCGGAGGCCTGCCGTGGGTGCAGGAACATCCCGCGAACCTTGACGGCTGCTCCGGAGCGGCCGAGAACCCCGACGAGGCGGGGCGACCCGTCCGGGCCGAGCCGCCAGGCCGACAGGTCGCCGGTGCCGAACCGCACCAGCGGGTAGTCGGGGCGGAGCAACGTGACAACGACCTGGCCTTCACCCTGCGAGATCGGCGCTCCGGTGTCGAGGTCGCACACCTGCACGAGCACGCCCGGAGCAGGCACCAACCCACCCCCCGGCTCGGTCTCGTAAGCGATCAGTCCGGTGTCGGCGGTTCCGTAGGCCATGAGGACGGTCGGCACCCGCTCGCGCAGCAGGGCGCGCAGCGAGTCGGGGAGGGGCTCGGCCGTGACCAGCGCGCGCTGCAGGCGCCACCGGTCGCGGGGCAGGCCCAAGTCGTCGTAGCGGTCGATGACCGCTTTGAGATAGCTGGGCAGGCCGGTGTATGCCGTCACCCCCAGGTCTGCGATCGCCCGCGCCTGCAGGTCCTGGTTGCCGATTCCTCCCGGCAGCACTCGGGCCCCGAGGGCGAGGGCAGCCTCCTCGAACATCGCACCGGCGGGGGACAGGTGATAGCCGAAGCAGTTGAGCACCAGGTCGTCGGCGCCCATCCCGGCGGCCTGCAGCGAGGGGCTCCACCGCCAGGGATCGGCACCGTCGAGTTGGGGTTCGTAGATCGGGCCTGGGGACTGGAAGACCCGCCGGACCGCAGCGGTGGCCGACAGGGCGCCGCCGAACGGCGGGTCGGCCTGCTGGAGGGCCAACACGTCGTCCTTGGACAGGATCGGCAACGTCGAGAGGTGCTCGCGCAGGCTCTCGTCGGTGGACAACCCATGATCGGCCAGGCGGCGGGCGAGCGAGGGCACCAATGCCCGCCCCGACGCGACGGCGGCAGCAACCTGCTCAGCCAGCCCCGCGGCATACCCCTCGACGGCAGCGTCCAGCGACCCGATCATGGCGTGCATCCCTTTCCCGGAAGCGGTGGTGACCTGCGGTGCGGTCAGAGCCAGCGCTTGCGGCGCTTGTAGTGCTTCACATCGCGGAAGCTCTTGCGATTGCCGGAGTCGCCGAGGCCGAGGTAGAACTCCTTGACGTCGGGGTTCTCACGCAACTCCTGAGCCGAGCCCTCCAACACGATCCGGCCCTGCTCCATGATGTAGCCGTGGTCGGCGACCTCCAGGGCGCGCCGGGCGTTCTGCTCGATGACCAGAACGGTCAACCCCAACTCGTCATTGATCCGCTTGATGAAGCCGAAGATGTCCTTGACGAGCAACGGGGCCAGGCCGAGCGACGGCTCATCGAGCATGAGCAGACGCGGCTTGGCCATGAGCGCACGACCGATGGCGAGCATCTGCTGTTCACCGCCGGACAGGTAGCCAGCCACCCGGGCGGTCATGTCGGCAAGTTTGGGGAGCAGGTGATAGACCTGCTCGAGATCGCCGGGCTCGCCGCCACCGCGGAAGTAGGCCCCTGCGCGCAGGTTTTCCTCGACCGTGAGGTGCTCGAAGACGTGCCGACCCTCCATGCACAACGCGAGCCCGAGCCTCACCCGGGCTGCGGCGTCGAGGTGGGTGATGTTCTGCCCGTCGAAGATGATCGAGCCATCGGTGACTTCGCCGTGCTCGGTCGGCAGCAGCCCGGAGATCGCCTTGAGAGTCGTCGACTTCCCGGCGCCGTTCGAGCCGAGCAACGCGACGATCTTGCCCTGCGGGACCGACAGTGACTGTCCGCGCAGCACGAGGATGACGTCGTCGTAGATGACCTCGATGTTGTTGAGCGTCAGCAGGTCAGCCGTTGCTGTCGCGGCCCCCGCTGCGGGGGCGGCCGGCGAACCGGCCACCCCCGACGCGTCCTGGGACGTGCTCACGGGACCTGGTTCGCCGCGATCTCGACGAACTTGCCGCCCTGGATCTTGTAGATGCCAGATCCGGTGGAACCACGGTGGGAGTCGGCGCTGAACTTGATCTTGCCGGTGCCGACTACGCCGCCGGTGTCCACCGCGTCCATCGACTCGAGCGCGGCCTTGATCGACTCACCGGTGAGCTTGGCGCCGCCAGCGAGGGCCTTCTCGATGCCCTTGGCCATGACGTCCATCGTGTACCAGCCCTGGGCGTAGTGCAGGCCCTTGGCGTCGAGCGAGGACCCCTTGCTCTTGAGGTACTCCTCGATGGCCTTGCTGCCTTCCTTGTTCGCCGAGGCAGGCGCGAACGGCTGGACCATGACGTGGCCCTCGGCGTTCTCGGCGCCGGCGGTCTTGACGAACAACTCGTCCGCGCACCAGTTGAGGCAGACGATCTTCATGTCGAGGTTGCCGGCCTTGATGTCCTTGGCGACCTGGGCGGCCGGGCTGGACACGTTCTGGATGACGATGTACTTCGCGCCCTGCGACTGGGCCTGCGACAGCAGCCCGACGAAGTTAGGCGTCTTGGGCATCGGGTAGGCCTTGAAGCCCAGCCCCAGGCTCTTCTCGGTGATCCACTTCTGGCCGTCGGCGACCGGGGCGGTGCCGAACGGGCTGTCGTTGTGGAAGACGGCGACCTCGGCCTTGCCGCCGGAGTCCTTGGCGATCCAGTTGAGCGCGACGCGCATCTGGTCGGAGTAGGTCGGGGCGACGACGAAGTTGTATGCCGCCTGCTTGGGGTCGGTCAGCACCTCGGCGTAGGAGGCCGACATGAAGGGCAACTTGTCGGCAGAGACCTTGGTGCGCAGCGCCTCAGAGTCGCCGGTGCCCCAGCCCTGGATGACCACGGCGCCGTCCGAGACGTACTTCTTGTAGAGCTCCTCGGCCTTGGGCACCTGGTAGGCGTAGTCGTTGGACATCGCCTCGATCTTGCGGCCCTTGATGCCGCCCTTGGCGTTGAGCCAGTCGATGTAGGCCATCATGCCCTCGTTGTAGGGCTTGCCGACGTCGCCGGTCGCTCCCGTCAGGTCGGCGATGATGCCGACCTTGATCGGCGCGGTGTCCGTGGAGGCCGCGCTGCCGCCCCCGCCGCAGGCGGCGAGGCCAAGGAGCACGGCTGCAGAGGCGGCGAGCAAGGCCCGCCTGGGAATGTGCTTCATAGGTGTGACTCCATCTTCTGCGGGGTGCCGGGGAACCGGCGAGGGGGTGCGTCGGTTGCGGACTGGGGAGGGTGCGGAGGTGCGGGCACCCGGTATGCCGCGGGCGCGGCATACCGGATCGGGCTAGTAGCGGAAGGGCCAGAACCGGACGTAGTCCTTCATTCGTGTCCAGATGCGATCGAGCCCTCGAGGCTCGATGAGGAGGAACGTGATGATGGCGATGCCGAAGATGGCGTTCTTGATGGCGGGCAGTTGGTCGGTGATGAAGGGGATCGAGTCGCCGGCCTTCTGGCCCACCTCGGTGAGGAGCGCGGGCAGGAGCATCATGAAGATCGCGCCGTAGACCGACCCGGCGATGCTGCCCAGGCCTCCGACGATGATCATCGCGAGGTAGAGGACCGAGACGTCGAGGGTGAACCGCTCCCAGGTGACCGTCTCGGTGTAATAGGCGGACAGTGCGCCGGACAGGCCGACGAACCCGCTGGACAGGGCGAAGGCGGTCACCTTGGCCCGGGTGATGTTGACGCCGATGGCCTCGGCGGCGATGTCCTGGTCGCGGACGGCCATGAACGAGCGACCGAGTGACGTGCGGAAGACGTTGCGGGCCATGAGGACGGCCACGAACGTGATCGGCAGCAGGATCCAATACCACTGCAGTTCAAAGGTTTCCCGCTCGATGAACGGCAGGCGGGGCACCTCGATGTAACCCTTGTCCTCGGTGAGGAAGCCCCACCGCCGGACGACGAACATGATGATCTCCTGGCTGGCCAGCGTGGCGATCGCCAGATAGAGACCCTTGAGCCGCAGCGCGGGCAGCCCGAACAGCGCGCCGATGGCGGCCGTGACGAGGATGGCCACGATGATCGCCAGCGGCACCGGCAGGCCGAGCCGGGTGGACAGGATGGCCGAGGTGTAGGCGCCGACGGCGAGGAAGCCGCCCTGGCCGAGGGAGATCTGGCCGGTGAAGCCCACGAGGATGTTGAGGCCCACCGCACCGACGACGGCGATGAGGATCGAGTTGGCGATCCCCAACCAGTAGGTGTTGAGGGCGTAGGGGACGACGAGGAGCAGCACGATCACCAGCGCGAGGCGGAACCACTCGGCCTTGGTATGCCGCAGGCGCAGCTCCGCGCGATAGGTGCGGTGGTGGATTCCGGTTGCGGTAGCCATGGGTCAGACCCTCTCGATCCGGGTCTCGCCGAAGATGCCGTACGGGCGCACCATGAGGATGGCGACGAGGACGACATAGGGGATGACCTCCGCTAGACCGGGATCGGCGTAGCCGGAGACGTACTGCTTGAGCAGGCCGATCGTCAGACCGCCGACGATGGTGCCGGGGATCGAGTCGAGGCCGCCGAGGATGACGACTGGGAAGACGATGAGGCCGAACGACGCGATGTTCTGCTCGACGGCCGAGAGGTCGGCCAGCAGGACACCGGCCACCAGCGCGCTCACGGCGGCCAAGGCCCACGCGAGGGCGAAGATCTGCCGGACCGAGATGCCCATGGTCAGGGCCGCCTGTTGGTCGTCGGCGACGGCTCTCATGGCGATGCCATGGCGGGACCGACGGAAGAAGATGGTGAAGGCCGCCAGGACGACCGCGGCGATGAGGATGACGAGCAGTCGGTTGACCGGCATCGTCGCGCCGAGGAACTCGATGCTGCCGGTGGGGAGGATCTTCGGCTGCTCGCGCACCGAGGTGCCGAAGAACATCTGCACCAAGGCCTTGAGCACCGACGAGAGCCCGATCGTCACCATGATGACGCTGATCGCGCTCTCGCCGACCAATGGGCGCAGGACGAAGCGCTCGACGAGGACACCGAGGATGATCGCCCCGATGACCCCCACGACGCTGGCGAGGATCCACGGCAGACGCATGACGACGAACGCCGTGTAGAACATGTAGGCGCCGAAGAGAAGGAACTCGCCTTGGGCGAAGTTGATGACTCGGGTCGCCTTGTAGATGAGGACGAAGCCCAGTGCGGCCAGCGCGAGGATCGCGCCGTCGGCCAAGCCGTAGACGGTGAGGAGGAGGAAGTTGCTCATCGGCGGCCACTCCACACGGGGCGTCGTCCGCGGCCCTCGGGCACGCGGTAGGTGGTCAGGTCGAAGATGCGCAGGTCGATCGTTCGGTCGACCTTGGTGCCGTCCTGGTAGGTGACGGTCGTCGTGATGCCGATGCGCTCGTCACCGCGGTTGAGGGCGTCGATGATGAGGCCGTAGCGGTCCTGGATGACGTTGCGCCGGACCTTGCGGGTCCGGGTGATCTCGTCGTCATCCGGGTCGAACTGCTTGTGCAGCAACACGAACCGCTGCACCCGGATGCTCTCGGGCAGGTCCTCGTTGGCGCGGTGGATTTCCTCGGCGACCAGGTCCTGGACCTCGGCCTTGGCGGCCAGGTCGGTGTAGGTCGTGTAGGACAGCCGCTCGTGCTCAGCCCAAGAACCGGTCGTCATCGGGTCGATGGTGATGATCGCCGTCATGCCGTTGTCGGCGGCGAAGGTGACCGCTTCTTCGACGTAGGGGGAGAACTTCAGCTTGTTCTCGATGAAGGCCGAGGAGAACCGGGTGCCGTCGGCCGTCGTGAGGACGTCCTTCTGCCGGTCGATGACGACAAGGTGGCCGTTGTCATCGAGATAGCCGGCGTCGCCGGTGTGCAACCACCCCTCGGGGTCGACGGCCTCGGCCGTGGCCGCCGGGTTGCGGTGGTAGCCCTTGAACACCGACGCCGAGCGCAGCAGGATCTCGCCGTTGTCGGCGATCTGGATCTCGGTGCCCGCGATGGGGGTGCCGACGGTGTTGAAGGCGATGTCGTCGTCGCGGTGAACGACGGCGATGCCGCAGATCTCGGTCTGGCCGTAGATCTGCTTGAGGTTGACGCCGATGGCGTGGAAGAACCGGAAGACGTCGGGCCCGAGTGGAGCGCCGCCGGTGTAGGCGTGCTGGTTGCGGGCCAGCCCGAGTTGGTCGCGGACGGGGCGCAGCGCGACCTGGTCGGCCAGCCAGTGCAGCGCGCCGAGCGCGCCCGCACCCTGGCCCTTGACCCGCCGGCCGGCGGCCTTGTCGCCGACGTCGTAGCCCCAGCCGAAGACCTTGCGCTTGAGCCAGCCGGCCTCGTCGATGCGGACCTGGACCTCCGAGAGCATCCCCTCCCAGATCCGGGGCGGGGAGAACATGACGTCCGGGCCGATCTCGCGCATGTCCGACTTCTGCGTCGCCGAGTCCTCCGGGAAGGACAGGGTCAGGCCGCGGGAGAGTCCGCAGGCGACGGCGAGCATCTGCTCGCCGATCCACGCGAACGGCAGGAACGACACGTAGCGGTCGTTGCTGTCGATCGGGTCGATCGCGGTGAGGTGATCGGCCATGGCCAGGAGGTTGTCGTGCGACAACTCAGCCAGCTTGGGACGGCTCGTCGTTCCGGAGGTCGTGCAGATGACGGCGATGTCCGAGGACGTGCCGCGGGCGACCTGCTCGTCGAGCCAGCCGGGGTGCGTGGCGCCCCACTCGCGGCCCAGTGCCTCAACGGCGGTGAAGTCGCGCAGGCACTCGTCGGTGTATTGCTCCAGGCCGTGCGGGTCGTAGAAGACGACGGTGTCGACCAGCAGCGGCGGCATGTCGGCGAACGGTGCCGAGGTGGCTGCGCTCGGGTCGACCGCCGCGGCGGCAGCCTCCGCGCGCAGCTTGAGCAACTTGTCGACCTGCTCCTGGTCTTCGGCGACGACGACCTTGACCTGGGCCAGGGTGAGGATGTGCAGCAACTCCTCACCGATGCTCGTCGGGTAGATGCCGACGACGGCGGCGCCGATGCTCTGCGCGGCCAACTCGGCGATGAGCCATTCGGGGCGGTTGTCGCCGAGGACCGCGACGATCTGGCCGCGTTCGACCCCGAGCGCGGCCAGGCCGTGCGCGAAGTCCTGGACGCGCGCGGCATACGTGCTCCAGCTCATCGGCTGCCAGATGCCGTAGCGCTTCTCCTGCAAGGCGGTCTGGTCGGGGTTCTTGGTCGCCAACCCGCGCAACAACTTCGGGAAGGTCGCATCACTTGCGCTCATCAGTGCTCCTCCGCCCCGAGATAGGCCTCGATGACCGCGGAGTTGGCCTTGACCTCGTCGGGAGTGCCGTCGGCGATGAGCCGGCCGAAGTCGAGCACCGAGACGCGGTCGGAGATGTCCATGACGACGGCCATGTCGTGCTCGATGAGGATGACCGTGACGCCGGCGAGCTCGTGGACGTCGAGGACATAGCGAGCCATGTCCTCCTTCTCCTCGGAGTTCATGCCGGCCATCGGTTCGTCGAGCAGCAGCAGCGACGGTTGCAACACCAGCGCCCGGCCCAGCTCGACCCGCTTCTGGATGCCGTAGGCGAGCGACCCCACCGGCTTGTGGCGGAAGGGCTGCAGCGAGAGCAGGTCGATGACCTCCTCGACGATTCCGCGGTGAGAAAGCTCCTGGTTGCGAGCTGGCCCAAACCACAGCAGAGACTGCAGCACGCCGTGTTTCATGTGGGTATGCCGCCCCAACATGAGGTTCTCCAGCACCGTGAGGTGAGAGAACAGCTCGATGTTCTGGAACGAGCGGGCCACGCCCAGCCGGGCAATCCTGTGCGGCGGAAGCTTGGTCAGCTCGTGGGTGATCGCACCGTCACCGGTGTGCAGGACCGCCTTGCCCTTCTGCGGGTGGTAGAGGCCACTGACGCAGTTGAGCAGGCTGGACTTGCCGGCACCGTTGGGGCCGATCACCGCATGGATGTGACCCTGCGTGACGGTGAACCCCACATCGTGCAGGGCCACGACCCCGCCGAACCGAAGTTCGATGTCGGAGATCTCGAGGATCGGGCTCCCCACGGGGACCGTGGAGGAGTTGAGCGAGTGCACATAGGCTCGGCCCAGCACCGCGACCTCCTTGTCGACGACGACGGGTGGTTCAAGCGGACTCTACTTTTCCACTATCTGGAAACGCAATGCTTCTTGTGGAAATCGTTACCTCGGCCTACAGTCGAGCACCGAGCCGGGCCTGACGTGCGGGACGCTCGGCACGGAAGGAGTTTGGTACCGGTGCCGCCTCTCAGCGACGCACTGCAAGAAGCACCTGGGTCATTGGGAACAGTTCGCAACGCCGCGCTCCTGCTGCAGTTGCTGGCCGAAGGGCCGGCCTTCCAACAGCTCACGGACCTCGCCGATCGCTCCGGACTCTCGCTGGCGACGGTCCACCGACTGCTGCGCAGCCTCGTCCTCGCCGACCTGGTCGAGCAGGATCCGCAGTCCTCGCGCTATGGCCTAGGCCCCGAGTTGACCCGCCTGTCCCACCGCCGCCTGGCCCGCCTGCCGGTTCTCGGCGCCCTCGCGCCCTACCTCGGTCAGGTCCGCGACGCCGTGGGCGGCACCGTCCGGGTCGATGTCGTCGTGCGGACCGCAGTGGTGTCGATCGACCGGATCGACGGCTCGGGGGCCGGGGTCGGGCTCTACCGGGACCCGCACGGCCCGCGCCTGGCCCTGGACACGGTCGCCGGGAGGCTGCTGCTCTCCCGAGCCGACGACGAGCGGTGGAAGCAGGCCCTGGCCGAGGTCGACGAGCCCACTCGCGCGCTCGCCGAACACGAGCGCGACGACTGGGCGAAGGCGGCCTGGCTGCGCGCCGACGGGCCGTTCCCCGGCGCGCCCCCCGAGGTCGGCGTCCCCGTGATCAATGCCGCCGGTATGCCGCTCGCGACCCTCGTCGCCGACCTGCCCCTCACTGCCTCGCCGGAGCAGATCGAGGCGGCCGTCGCCCACCTGACCCGTGCCGTCGCGGCCGCCGTGCGGACGCTCGGCCATGGCTGACGGCATACCGGAGGTCGGCCGGCGAGCCAGCGCGGAGCCGGACGCTGCCGCGTGGGAGCCCGTCGTCGCGGCCCTGCCGTGGTCGCGGCCACCGGACCGACTCTGGGACGACGGCCCGCGGCACGGCACGTGGTTCCCCGGGGGCCGGATCAACGCGGCGACCGCCTGCATCAGTGACCACGCGCGACGCACCCCGGAGCACGTCGCGCTGCTCTGGGAAGGTGAGCCTGGAGACCGTCGCGAGCTCACGTATGCCGCCCTCGACGCCGACGTGACCGCCCTGGCCCGGGCGTTGCGCGGGCTCGGGCTCGGTGTGGGCGACGTCGTCGCCCTTCACCTCGGCTGGATGCCCGAGACGGTCGTGGCGATGTTCGCCTGCGCCCGGATCGGGGCCGTCTTCGCCGTCGTGCCGACGCCGCTACCCCCTGAAGCGTTGGCCGACCGACTGCGCGCCATCGGCGCCCGACTGCTCTTCACCCAGGACGGCGCCTGGCGGCGGGGGACCGTGCTGCCCCTGAAGGCGCGGGCCGACGAAGCGCTGTCGGCGCTCGGCGGGATCGAGCACACCATCGTCGTGCGACGCACGGGGATCGACGTCGGGTGGTACGAAGGCGACCGGTGGTACCACGACCTGCTCGTCGGGGTCCGTCCCGGCCTGCGCCGCGAACCGTCCGAGGCCGACACCCCGGCCGACCTGCCGGCCGACCACCCGCTGCAGGTGGTCAGCCTGGCCAACCGCCGCGGGCAGCCGTTGACGGTCGCGCTCGGCACGGGGCACACGCTGGCGATCGCCCGTGCCCTGCACCACGCGGGCATCGCCGACGGCTCCATCCTCTGGTGCGCCGGGGAGAACTCCTGGCTCGGCACCCAGGTTCACGGGGTCTACGGCCCCCTCGTCGCCGGCCATACCGCGGTCCTCTACGAGGGAACGGTCGACGTCCCGACCCACGCCCGCGCCTGGGAACTGATGCGCCGACATGGCGTGACCACCTTGGTCACGACACCGTCGGTGCTGCGGGCGATGCGGTCGTGGTCGTTCGAGTTGGCCATCGGCGATGAGCCGATCGGCGCGGTCCCTCAGTTGCGCCGGGTCGTCGCCTTCGGGGAACCCATGGATGCCGAGGTCAGAGAGTGGGCGGCGACCGGCCTGGCCGGGCATCCGGTGTCGGTGGCCGACGGGTGGGGCCAGGTCGAGCTCGGCGGAATCGTGTTGCTGGACAACCCGATCGACGCGTCTGCGATGCCCGACCTCGGCCGGGTGCTCGTCGACCGCAGTGGCGAGGTGGCTCCCGACGGGATGCCCGGCGAGCTCGTCCTCACTCGTCCCTGGGCCGGCACACTCGTCGGGGTGTCCGGGCCGCGGGAGACCCTCGACGACGCCCACTGGTCTCGGCTGCCCGGGTCGTATACGACAGGCGACGTGGCGCGGTCCGAGCCCGATGGCGGCCTGGAGTTCCTCGGCCGCACCGACGAGGTCACCTCGGTGTCGGGGCAACTCGTCTCGCTCAGCGAGGTGCGGGATGTGTTGCTTGAGCACCCGTTCGTTGCCGCCGCCGACGTCGTGGAGCGCCGCGATCAACTCCGCGGGCGGGTCATCGCTGCGGCCGTCGTCCTCACCCCGGACGGTGTGGCCTCCGACCCGACCCTCGTCGCCCGGGATCTCGGCCGCAGCGTCCGGGAATCGTTGGGCGGGTTGGCCCGGCCGCGGGTGCTCATGCTTGTCGACCGGTACGGCGACGAGTTGCGTGGCGTCGAGCGGCGGCGGGCGCTGGCCGGCATACCCGTGCCGGAGGGCCCCGAACCGCGGCGGGTCACCTGGGAGCAGTTGTTGGTCGCGGCCGACCATCTCACCTGAGCCGCGGGGCGCGCGGCGCAGGCGCCCGCGTCCGTCAGATGTTGCCGTCGAAGGCCGCCGTCGGGTCGTCGGCGACGAGGTGATCCTCGACCTGGTTGATGATGACGATGAGGGCCCAGGCCGCGATGAGCGTGGCCAGTTGCTGGACGCCGGTGCCGATGGTGCCCCAGATAAGCCACGTCAGCTCGAACTGCGGTTGCGCCAGGACCGTCATGACGGCCGTCGATCCCGAGCCGGCCAGGAGCCAGGCCGGCCACCACACGAAGAACACCGAGGGGACGGGCAACCGCGCGCCCACACCCCCCAGCCGGGCGGCGTCTGGGCGGGACGCGTGCCAGAGGTCCTTGACGGCCTGGGCCGGCCACCACAACTGGAGGACGGGGATGATCCAGGAGAAGATCGCCACGCCTGTCGAACGCCGCAGCACCCGGTGATCGACCCGGGTGTCGGTGTATCGAATGCCCAACCACACGAGGAACAGAATCCCGGTGATGGTGCGCAGCCCCAGATCTGCCCAGGTGGCCAAGGTCGACAGGAGGAGGAGTTTGTCGACCTCCTGCTCGGCGGCCGGCGTGGGCTGCAGCCGCCACACCGAGAGGGCGTTGAAGACGATGATCGTGTAGAGGAGCAGGGCTGCGGCCAAGAGGCCGCAAAGCGTCAACAGCCCCTGAACCACCCCGCCGAGCGCCCGCGAGCCGCTTCGTCCGCCCTCGGCCAACGCCTGCTGGGTCCGCGCATAGGTGCCGGGGCGCACCGACGGCCGAGTTTCGTCGGTCCAGTGCAGCCCGTCCCAGAATCGCTCGGTGTCGGCGAGGTTGGGGTCGGCGCGCCAGCCCTCCGGGGCACCGATCGGGAACGCGGCGGCCGGGTCGTAAGGAACCGTCGACATGCGCCCATCTTTGACGCGGTGGGCGGGGAGGTCGAGTCCTGGCCCGAAATCCACCCGTTCGGACGACCCACTAGCATCCCCGGTATGCCGCCCGCACCCGCTCCGCTCGGGACTCTCGACTGGCGTCCGCTCGCCGACCACCTCGACCTGGTCGCCGGTCCGGTTGCGGCTGCCGCGGGGCTCGTGCCCGATGCTCTGGTGGCGCCCATCGACGCGACGCTGGCCGACACCGCGGCGTTCTGCGCGGCATACCAGGTGCCGGCGGAGGCCTCCGCGAACTGTGTGGTGGTCGAGGGACGTCGAGCCGAGCGGGTGGTGCGCGCGGCCGTCATGGTGCTCGCCGTCGACCGGGCCGACGTCAACAAGGTGGTCCGCAAGCACCTCGACGTGCGCAAGCTCTCGTTCATGGGGTCCGAGGAGGCGCAGGAGGCCACCGGGATGATCCAGGGCGGGATCACGCCGGTGGGGCTGCCCTCCGACTGGCTGATCCTCGTCGACTCGGCGGTGGTCGCGGCAGGGCCGGTGGTCATCGGCGGCGGCGTGCGCGGCGCGAAACTGTTGCTGCACGGCGGCGATCTCGCGGCGCTGCCGGGGGCGGCCGTGCTGGACCTCGCCGTCCCGCGCTGAGCCGGGGAAAGCGGTTGTCCCGCGCCACTACCCTTGGGGGATGCCCTCCCCGCACGACACGCTCGCCCCTTTGGTCTCGGCCGCGATCGCGACCGCGTTCGGCGACGAGTTGCGCGGTGCCGACCCGGTGCTGCGCCTCAGCCAGTTCGCCGACCTGCAGGCCAATTTCGCGTTGCCGCTGGCCAAGCGCCTCGGTATGCCGCCGCGCGAGGTCGCGACGCGGGTGCTGGCCGCGCTCGACCTGACTGGAGTGTGCAGCGGTATCGAGGTGAGCGGCCCGGGGTTCGTCAACCTCACCCTCGACGACTCATGGATCGCGTCTTCGGTGCAGGCCGTCGGGGCCGACCCGATGCTCGGCGTCACGGGCGATGCGCCGCGGGTCGTCGTCATCGACTACTCGGCGCCGAACGTCGCCAAGGAGATGCACGTCGGGCACCTGCGCACGACCGTGGTGGGGGACGCGCTCGCCCGCACGCTCGAGCATCTCGGGCACCGAGTGATCCGGCAGAACCACGTCGGTGACTGGGGCACGCCGTTCGGCATGCTCGTCGAGCACCTGGTCGAGGTCGGTGAGGGATCGTCCGAGGCGCTGGTCGTCGAGACCGACCCCAACGCCTTCTATCTCGCGGCCCGGACGAAGTTCGATGCCGAGGGGTCGTTTGCCGACCGGGCCCGGGCGCGCGTCGTGGCGCTGCAGGCCGGCGACCCCGAGACCCTGCGGCTCTGGGGGGAGCTCGTTGGGTTGTCCAAGAGCTATTTCAACCGGATCTACGCGGCGCTCGAGGTGACGCTCACCGACACTGATCTGGCCGGCGAGTCGACCTACAACGACGCGCTCGCCGGGATCTGCGAGGAGCTCGAGGCCAAGGGGATCGCGACGATCTCCGACGGCGCGTTGTGCGTGTTCCTCCCCGAGTTCACCGGCCGCGAAGGCAAGCCGGTGCCGCTCATCGTCCGCAAGTCGGACGGTGGATATGGTTACGGCACAACGGATCTCGCGACGATCAAGCATCGCGTCGAGGACCTCGGGGCCGACCGGGTCCTCTATGTCGTCGGCGCCCCGCAATCGCTGCACTTCCAGATGGTCTTTGCGACCGCCCGGTTGGCCGGGTGGTTGCCCGACACCGTCGAGGTCGTCCACGTCCAGATCGGCAACGTCCTCGGCGACGACCGCAAGATCCTGCGCACCCGGGAGGGCAAGGCCCTGCGCCTGGGGGCACTCATCGAGGAGTCGGTCGACGCCGCCCAGGCGGTCCTCGACGAGGCGCGGCCCGACCTCGACCCGGCGACACGGCATACCCTCGCGCGGGAGATCGGCGTCGGGGCGATCAAGTACGCCGACCTCTCGGTCGCCCACGACTCGGAGTACGTCTTCGATCTCGCCCGGATGGTCTCGCTCACGGGCAACACTGGGCCCTATCTGCAGTATGCCGCCGCCCGGGTCCGCTCGATCTTCCGCTCCGCGGGGGTCGAGATCGAGGTGCCGGTCGGGGGAGCGCAGCGGCGGATCGTCGTCACCGAGCCGGCCGAGCGGGCGTTGGCGCTGGCGCTGCTGGAGTTCGGCTCGGTGGTGCGGGGCGTCGGGGCCGAGTTGGAGCCGCACCGGTTGTGTGGCTACCTGTTCGACCTGGCCCAGACGTTCTCGGCGTTCTACGAGGCGTGCCCGGTGCTCAAGGCCCCCGACGCCGAGACGCGCGAGTCGCGGCTCGGGCTGTGCGCGACGACCTTCCGGGTGATGGAGCAGGGTTTGGCGCTCCTCGGAATGGCGACGCCCGCCCAGATGTGACGTCGGGGGGCGAGACGCGGCCGTGTGCGAGGGCTTGACGCGGCTGCGTGCGAGGCCGCGCCGCTTCAGCCGCGTGCGCCACGGAGTGCGATCATCGGGGTGATCACCCCACCAAGCGCACTCCGTCAGGCACTCACTCGCGGCCGTCAACGCCGGGCCCCATGGTTATGCAGGTGCCGAAGCTTCGAGCGTCACCTCGACCGGTTCGGGTGCCCGAGTGCCAGACACCGTGAGCAGGAGAACGCAATCGGTGAGGGCGTCCACGCCGTGCCGCTCAGGTGGGATCGCGGCATACCCTCCGGCGTCCAGGACCCACTCGCGACCAGTGGCCCAGAGCCGAGCCTGCCCGGACAGGCACTGCAGGGTGGCGGCGGGCGGGGCGTTGTGCTCGGCGAGCGCCGCGCCCTCCTTGAGCGCGATGACCACCGCGCGCAGTTGGGGCGCGGCGAACAGCGTCGAGGCGGCCCGCCCGCTCTCGGCGTCGCGGGCCGTGGCCAGGAGGGAGTCACCGAGTGCGGCGAGGTGTGTCACGGGTTCCATCCCCACACGGTATGCCGCCCAAGCAGCGCGCGGTCGTCAAGCCGCGAGCCAGTTGGACACGCGGGAGAGTTGCCGTAAATCGGGCACCTAGGATATAGTTGAAATCAAAACTATCTTCGGTCCACGCACACCCTCAAAGGAGGGCCGCATGCCAGCCATCACCGTCCCGGACCTCAGCGTCCTGCCGTCGATCCCGGCCCCCGGCCCGGCCGCCACGCAGCGCCCGGTCGTCAGTCGCACGACGGCGCCGCACGGGCTCGAGGGTGAGGGCTTCCCGGTCAAGCGGGCGTTCGCGGGGGTCGACCTGAGCCTGCTCGACCCGTTCATCATGATGGACGAGATGGGCGAGGTCGACTACGGGCCGGGGGAGCCCAAGGGCACCCCGTGGCACCCGCATCGGGGCTTCGAGACGGTGACCTACATCATCGACGGCACGATGGATCACGCCGACTCCTACGGCGGCGGCGGGACGATCACCAACGGCGCGACGCAGTGGATGACCGCAGGGTCGGGGATCCTGCACATCGAGGCGCCGCCGGAGCAACTCGTCGCCAGCGGAGGTCTGTTCCACGGCCTTCAGTTGTGGGTCAACCTCCCGCGCACCGACAAACTGGCCACCCCGCGCTACCAAGACCTTGCGGCGACCGATGTCGCCCTGCTGTGCTCGCCCGACGGAGGTGCGCTCGTGCGGGTCATCGCGGGTGACCTCGCTGGCCACCGCGGGCCGGGGGACACCCACACGCCGATCACCATGGTCCACGCGACGCTCGCGCCGGGCGCACGCCTCGACCTGCCGTGGCGTCGGGACTTCAACGCCCTCGTCTATGTCATGGGCGGCGCCGGCACCGTGGGCCCGGCCGACGCGCCACTGCGGGCCGGGCAACTGGCCGTCCTTGGCACGGGGGACGCCCTCACCGTCAGCGCCGACCCCACCCAGGAGAGCCGGTATGCCGCGGGCCTGGACGTCGTCGTCCTCGGCGGTGCCCCGATCCGTGAACCGATCGCCTGGGCCGGGCCGTTCGTCATGAACACTCGCGCCGAGGTCGTCTCCGCCTTCGAGGACTACCAGGCCGGGCGGCTCGGCCACCCGCTTCCGCACGCCTGATCGCCGCCCTGGCCGCCCGGCGGGGTGGACGGCAGGGTGGTCGGGACGCGAAGGTGAGCGGGCGGCATACCCCATGGGTTGTGAGACCTCTCCCACTGACCTAGGTCCCTTTGTTCCCTCCGGGCCAACCCCATAGGTTTGTGACATCGCCGGGTCGACCCGGCATGCCGTAGTGCGCTCGCGCTGCGGGGACACACGCCGACGCAGGGAGAACACGTGCTCATCGGTGTCCCTCGGGAGTCGCGGCCGGGTGAGACCCGGGTCGCTGCCACCCCCAAGACCGTCGAACAACTTCTCAAACTCGGGTATCAGGTCGCTGTCGAAGCGGGGGCAGGTGCCGCGGCAAGTTTCGATGATGCCGCGTATGCCGCAGCCGGCGCCACGGTCGCCCATCCGGCCACCGTCTGGGGCGCCGACATCGTCACCAAGATCAACCCACCCTCCGACGAGGAGATCGCGCTGCTTCGCCAGGGCGCGATCCTCGTGAGCCTGGCCCAGCCGGCCCTCAACCCGGCACTGGTCGACAAGCTCGCGGCGGCGGGGGTCACGGCGATGGCCATGGACGCCGTGCCGCGCATCTCGCGCGCCCAGGCCCTCGACGTGCTCTCGTCGATGGCCAACATCGCCGGCTACCGCGCGGTGATCGAGGCAGCGCACGAGTTCGGGTCGTTCTTCACCGGGCAGGTGACGGCGGCGGGCAAGGTGCCTCCAGCCAAGGTCTTCGTCTCGGGCGCCGGTGTGGCCGGGCTCGCGGCGATCGGCACGGCCAACAGCCTCGGCGCGATCGTGCGGGCCACCGACGTGCGGCCCGAGGTCGGCGAGCAGGTCGAGTCGATGGGCGCCGAGTTCGTCAAGCCCGACGTGCCCGAGCAAGAGGTCAGCAGCGACGGCTACGCCAAGGAGGTCGGCGCGGACTACGCCGCGGCCGCCGCCGTGATGTATGCCGCACAGGCCAAGGACTGCGACATCATCGTCACCACCGCGCTCATCCCCGGTCGGCCGGCCCCACGGCTGATCACCGAAGAGATGGTCGCCGCGATGAAGCCTGGGTCGGTCATCGTCGACATGGCGGCGTCCAACGGAGGCAACGTCGCCGGCTCGGTGGCCGACAAGATGGTCGTCACCGAGAACGGCGTGAAGATCATCGGTTACACCGACCTGCCGGGTCGACTGCCGACGCAGGCCAGCCAGCTCTACGGCACCAACGTCGTCAACCTCATGAAGCTCATCACCCCCGGCAAGGACGGAGTCGCCGTCCTCGACTGGGAGGACGTCATCGTCCGCGGCATGACGGTGGCGAAGGAGGGTGCGGTCACTTGGCCGCCACCACCGGTGCAGGTGTCGGCCGCCCCGGCCGCTGCCGTCGCCGCAGTGGCGCCGGTGGTCAAGGAACCCAAGGTGCCGATGAGCCCCGGCAAGCGGTTCGCCGTCATGGGCCTGGGTGCGCTGCTCTTCCTGCTCGTCGCGATGTTCTCGCCCGAGGCCTTCCTCGGACACTTCATGGTGTTCATGCTCGCCGTGGTCATCGGCTACTACGTCATCGGCAACGTCCACCACGCCCTGCACACCCCGCTGATGTCGGTCACCAACGCCATCTCCGGAATCATCGTCGTCGGCGCCATGCTTCAGGTGGGTCTGGGCTCGCATAGCTGGGAGTTCACGGCCATCGCCGTCGCAGGGATTTTGTTGGCCAGCATCAACGTGTTCGGTGGCTTCACCGTGACGCAGCGGATGCTCAAGATGTTCCAGAGGGGCTGACCCGATGACACTTCCTTTCACCCTGCTTCAGGGTGCCTACATCATCGCCGGGCTGTTCTTCATCCTGGCGTTGGCGGGCCTGTCCAAGCATGAGACGGCCAAGGCCGGCAACACCAACGGCGTCATCGGCATGGGCATCGCCCTCATCATCACGCTGTTCGCTGCTGTCTTCGGCGTGACCAGTGGCGGCGAGACCGTCCAGGAGGCGGGCGGCATACGGGCTCTGCTGTTGATCCTCGGCCCGATGGCGGTGGGCGCGGTCATCGGCGTCATCAAGGCCAAGAAGGTTGAGATGACCGGCATGCCCGAGCTCATCGCGATGCTGCACTCCTTCGTGGGTCTCGCGGCCGTCCTCGTCGGCTGGAACTCCTTCTATGCCGGGGCCGAAGGCGGTCACCACGGCATCCACATGGGGGAGGTCTTCGCCGGAGTGTTCATCGGTGCGGTGACCTTCACCGGGTCGATCGTCGCCTATCTCAAGCTGTCGGCGAAGATGAAGTCCGCCCCGCTCGTGCTGCCTGGCCGGCACATCGTCAACCTCGGAATCATCGTGGCGTTCTTCGTCATGCTGGTGATCTTCGCCCGGATGCACTCCGAGCCTGGGCACGTCAACCAGACGGCGGCGCTGCTGCTGGGCATCCTCACCGTGTTGGCGCTTTTCCTCGGGTGGCACCTCGTGGCGTCGATCGGTGGCGGCGACATGCCCGTCGTCGTGTCGATGCTCAACAGCTACTCCGGGTGGGCTGCGGCCGCGGCGGGCTTCATGCTCAACAACGACCTGCTCATCATCACCGGCGCGCTCGTCGGCTCCTCCGGTGCCTACCTGTCCTACATCATGTGCCGCGCGATGAACCGCTCGTTCATCTCGGTCATCGCCGGAGGGTTCGGCTCCGACGGTGGCGTCGTCGGCGAGGCCAAGGATTACGGCGAGCACCGCGAGACCAACGCGGTCGAGGTGGCCGACCTGCTCAAGAACGCGCACGAGGTCGTCATCACCCCTGGGTATGGGATGGCCACGGCCCAGGCCCAGCACGCGGTCGCGGACCTCACGAGCAAGTTGCGCGCTCGCGGCGTGACCGTGCGCTTCGGCATCCACCCGGTCGCCGGTCGTCTGCCCGGTCACATGAACGTGCTCCTCGCCGAGGCCAAGGTGCCCTACGACATCGTCCTGGAGATGGACGAGATCAACGACGACCTCCCCTCGACGGACGTCGTTCTGGTCATCGGCGCCAACGACACGGTCAACCCCGCCGCGCAGGACGACCCGTCCAGCCCCATCGCCGGCATGCCGGTCCTCGAGGTCTGGAAGGCCCACGAGGTCATCGTCTTCAAGCGCTCGATGAACACCGGGTATGCCGGCGTCCAGAACCCGCTGTTCTTCAAGGAGAATTCCGCGATGCTCTTCGGCGACGCCAAGGACCGCGTCGAGGACATCGTCAAGGCGCTCTAGCCCGGACTGACGGCGCCTGCCTCTCGGAGGGGTACGCAGGGTCCGTCCACCGGCCACGTCGGTTCACCCAACGCAGGCCCGGTATGCCGTGCACACGGCATACCGGGCCTGCGTTGGGTGCCGCTGGGAGGCGAGGTGCGGGGGCCGTTGGCGGGGATCAGGGGAGCGGGGATGAAGCCGCCCATGAAGCCGCGCCTACTGGTGTGATCACGCCACCTGCGGCGGCTTCATGCACGACTTCACGCCCGGGTCAGCGTCGGGGTGTCGGGACGTCCGGGCATTGAGGCGTGGGGACGGCCGGGGCGACCAGGCAGCCGGATCAGCCGGGTCAGTCGGGGTTGTTCGTCGGGTAGTACGGGATGGGGCCGGTCTTGGCCGCTCGGCGGCGCGCCTTGATGTCTTCGCTCTCGAAGAGGACTTCGGCGGGGGCCGCGGGCCGGTGCGTTGGTGCCGTTGAGTCGGGAGCCGAGGCCGCGGGTTGTGGCAGGACCTGGGGCGAGCCGGCGAAGGGAGGGCTATCGAAGGGAGGTCCATCGAAGGGCGGGTCGTCCCAGCCTTCGTTGGCCGAGTGGCCGCGCCGGCCGGCGGTGAGCCGGTCGAGGCGGCGTCGCCACGACTTGCTCCGGCGTCGCCCGCCACGCGCCTCGTGCTTGTCGCCGAAGATGACCTCGCACAGGCGCCGGTAGTTCTCGACGGGGTCGGGCAGATAGGTGACCTCGCGGATGGCCTGATCCTGGCCGGCGCTCTCGATGACGATCGTGCCGTAACCGAAGATCTCCCCGCAGACCGAGCGGGTGAACCGCATGTCGGTGACCTTGCTCATCCGCATCATCGGGACATCGGTGACGAAGATCCCTTGGTATTTGAGGATCCGCTTGTCAGTGGCCACGAACATGTCATGCCAACGCACGATGACCCGCCAGCCGAACCGCACCCAGACAAGCACGATCGCGGCAAGCAGAAAGACGGGGAGGTTGCTACCGATGCGGGCCGGGGCCTTGACGAGGATCAGCACGCTCAGCACGGTGACGACGACCGCGAGCAGGAACGGCCGCACCAGGACGAACCAGTGCGCCCGCGCGGCCAGGCGGATCTCCTCACCCACGGTCAGGTGTTCGCGCAACCCGTCGTGGCGTTGCGCCCGCTCCAGCTCACGCTGAGCGTGGCCCACGGGGGTGCTACTTGGGTCCCAGGATGGAGTCGAAGACGCCGATGATCCCGCGGAAGGCATCCCCGATGATCTGGAAGAGCGTCTTCACGATGTCGGCTGCGGCGTCGGGCGACTTGACGATGGCATAGATGAAGTAGGCCAGCAGGAACCACCGGAAGATGTTCCAGAACTTCTTCACGGGTCCTACTCCTCATCGGGTTGAGTCGGGGCGCGCGCGATCGGCGCCTCGATGACGCTCCAGTGTGACGGATGAGCCGGACGTGACGCGTGAGGCGCGCCGACGTCAGGCGCTCGCTCGTCGCACCGATCCGGACGGGTGTCAGACGACGCCGTAGAGCCGGTCGCCCGCATCGCCGAGCCCAGGCACGATGTAGCCCTTCTCGTTGAGCCGCTCGTCCACCGCACCCGTGACCAGGGCGACCGGCACGGCCAGATCGTCCAGCGACTGCTCGACGTGCAGGATCCCCTCGGGCGAGCTGATCAGCGTGATCGCCGTGATGTCATCGGCGCCCCGGTCCACGAGGTAGCGGATCGCGTCGATGAGCGTCCCACCGGTCGCGAGCATCGGGTCGAGCACGTAGCACTGCCGCCCTGACAGGTCATCGGGCAGCCGGTTGGCGTAGGTGATCGCTTCGAGCGTCTCCTCGTTGCGCATCATCCCGAGGAAGCCCACCTCGGCCGACGGCAGCAACCGCATCATGCCTTCGAGCATCCCCAGTCCGGCGCGCAGGATCGGTACGACGAGCGGCTTGGGGTTGGCCAGCTTGATCCCAACGGTCGGCGCGACCGGGGTCTCGATGGAGAACGGCTCGACCCGCACGTCACGCGTCGCCTCGTAGGCAAGCAGCGTGACGAGCTCCTCGGCCAACCGCCGGAACGTCGGGCTGTCGGTGCGCTTGTCGCGCAGGTAGGTGAGCTTGTGCGAGATGAGCTGGTGGTCGGCGACGTGGACGCGCATGAGCGAAACTTACCGCGTGACCCCCCGTCCCTCCTCGCCCGTCACCCCTGCGTCCGGTCCGATCCCTGATCCTCGGTATGCCGCGTGGCTGGTTCACGCACTCGACCTCGCCCGAGCGGCGGGTCAGGCCGGTGAGGTCCCGGTCGGTGCGGTGGTGCTGGACCGCGATGGCGGAGTGGTGGGGGTCGGCGCGAACGCCCGGGAAGAGTCTGGCGACCCGACCGCCCACGCGGAGATCCTCGCCCTGCGAGCGGCGGCACGGCATACCGGGTCGTGGCGGTTGCCGGAGAGCACGCTGGTGGTGACGTTGGAGCCCTGCGTCATGTGCGCGGGGGCGATCGTCGCCGCGCGGGTGCGGACCTTGGTGATCGGGGCGTGGGACCCCAAGGCGGGCGCGTGCGGATCGGTGTGGGACCTCGTGCGCGACACTCGGGCCAACCACTGGGTCGAGGTGGTCGGCGCGCTCGACGAAGAGGGGTGCGGCGAGGTGCTGCGAGCGTTCTTCCGGGAGCGGCGCGCGTGAGTGGTGGGGAGTGGGTGCTGCTCGGCGCTGCGGCCTTGTTGATCGGGATCTCCAAGACGTCGGTCGGGGGGTTGGCGGCGATCGCGGTGGCGGTGTTCGCGTCGGTCATGCCGGCCAAGGAGTCGACTGCCGCGGTGCTGCTGTTGTTGCTGACGGGCGACGTGGTCGCGGTGGCGCGGTATCGGCGAGGGGCCGACTGGGGGCTGTTGCGGCGGTTGTTGCCAAGCGTGCTGCCCGGGTTGGCGCTGGGGGCGGTGTTCCTGTGGTTCGTGTCGGACACCGTGGTGCGGCGCAGCATCGGCGGGTTGATCGCCGTCATGGTGATCGTCCAACTCTGGCAGCGTCGCCGGGGCGGCATGACCGCAGCTGCGGGCGGTGGGGGCGGCGGCGCTGATGCCGACAGCGCGACTGGGGCGGGCGGCATACCTGAGGTTGGGGGGTCGGGCACGCCCGTGAGCCGAGCCGAGCACCCGCTGGCGGCGGTGGCTGCGGGCGTGCTGGCGGGGTTCGCGACGATGACCGCCAACGCCGCGGGGGCGGTGATGACGCTCTATCTGCTGGCGATGCGGGTGGAGAAGATGCGGTTCATCGGGACGAGCGCGTGGTTCTTCCTCATCGTCAACGTGTCGAAGCTGCCGTTCTCGGCGTCGCTGGGGCTGTTCCCGGCCGAGACCCTGCGGCTGTCCGCGCTGCTCGCGCCGGTGGTGTTGGTCGGGACGTGGCTGGGGATCTTGTTGCTGCGGCGGCTGAGCCAGCTGACCTTCGAGCGGGCGGCGCTCGCGGGGTCGGTCGTTGCGGCGGTCGCGCTGTTGGTGCGCTGACGGGCGGCGCAGGCTCCCGATTTCAGGGCGGGGTGTCCGCTCCGGTAACCTCGTCGGCGGTGGCGTGTCCGAGCGGCCTAAGGAGCACGCCTCGAAAGCGTGTGTGGGCGGAAGTCCACCCAGGGTTCGAATCCCTGCGCCACCGCCAGTGCTGGACCTGCAGCATCGCTAGCAGCCCGAACCCTCGCCGGTTCGGGCTGTTGGTCGTTTCGGGGTGTGTGAGCGGCGACTTGGGGCTGTTGGCGCAGCAGCGATTCATGACGTCGCCCATGAAGTCGCCACCGCTGTCGCTGGGACAGCAGTGGAGGCGACTTCATCGGCGACTTCATCCGCCGGACTTTGCCACGTTCCCCGGGAACTCATCAGTCCCCTGCCAGGTCTCAGGCGACAGTGACGGGGCGCAGGCGCCGGACGGTCCAGGTGCGCTGGCGGTGGGCGGCATACATGGTCACCAGCAGCGACCCCACCAAGGTGAGGACGAGAGCGGTGATGTCGGTGCCGAGACCGTCGGTGGCTCCCGCGACGACCCGCCGGAGCGCGTCGACCGCGTAGGTGAGGGGCAGGACATCGTGCAGCCAGCCGAAGAAGCCCGGTGCGGTGGCGACCGGATAGGTGCCACCCGCCGACGCCAACTGCAGCCCGGCGAGGATCACCGCGACGAACCGACCCGGTGCGCCAAGCAGGCCGACGAGGGCCTGGTTCATGGCCACGAAGGTCAGCCCGATGAGCATCCCGACCCCGATGAGCCCCCACGTCGAGGCGGCGCCGATGCCGATCCAGAACTGCAGGACCAACGCCAGCGCAGCGCCCTGAGCGGCGCCGAGCAGCGCGCCCGGCAGATATCCGGCGAGCGCCACCAGCGGCGACGGGGCGCCCGAGGCGAGCGCCCGCGGCGACAGCGGACGCAGCAGCAGGTAGATGGCGAGCGAGCCGACCCACAGGGCCAAGGCCATGAAGTAGGGAGCCAGGCCGGCGCCGTTGTTCTTGACGGCATTGTCCCGAGCGACATCGGCCACGACCGGCGTCGCAGCGACCGCGGCGAGTTGCGCCCGCTCGGCCTCCGAATAGGTCGGGATCTTGCTCACGCCTTCGCCGAGCCCGGTGCTCAGATCGCTCGCACCGGTGCCCAACTTGGCGCTGCCGTCGGAGAGCGCCTGCAAACCGGACGTCAGCTCATCGGCCCCGGTAGCCGCGGTCGTCGCTCCCGACGCCAGTTGGTCGGCTCCGTCGGCCACCCCGCGCACGCCCGTCGCGAGTTGGGGGAGTTTGCTCGCCAAAGTCGCTGCCCCGGTGGCCGATTGGTGCACACCCGCCGCCAATGCGGGCATTCCGTCGGCGAGTTGGTCGACGCCGCCGGCCAACTGCGTTGCCCCGGGAACCAATTGGCTGAGCCCACCGGACAACTGAGCGGTGCCACCGGACACCCCGGTCGCGCCGTCGCGCAGCCCGCCACCCTGTGCGGCGAGGCCCGACAGGTTCGCGCAGAAGGCAGGCGCAGCGCCCGAGGCAGCACACGTGGCGGCGAGCCCGTCAACCCCCGAGGTGTATGCCGTGAGGCCAGTCGCGAGTGCCGCCGCACCGGAAGCGGTCTGGCCCGCTCCGGACGACAGCCCCGTGAGTCCGGCCGACACCTGGGCTGCCCCGTCGGCCAGCGCCCGAGTGCCGGCGGGCATCGCCGCAACCTTCGAGTCGATCTGGGACAGGCCGCCTGCCAGCTGTCCCACTCCGGCCGCGGCCTGATCGGCACCGGTCGCCAGTTTGTCGGCCCCGGACGCGAGATCCCCTGCACCAGAAGCGATCTGGTCGACGCCAGACGCCAGCGACCCAGCGCCAACGGCGGCCTTGTCGGCTCCCGACGTCAGCTCGGTGACGCCGGAGGCCAGCTTGCCGGCCCCATCTGCGGCCGAGGAGAGTTGGTCGTGCAAGGTGCCGTAACCGGCATACATCGCCGAGAGGTAACCCTCAGTGACGGTGCGGGCGGCCTCGGCGCTGGTCGTCGTCGCGATCGCCTTGGCGATGGCCCCGTCGAGGTAGTTGACCGAGTCGTCGGTGCGCAACGACAGCCGTGCGGCCCGCGCGTCGGCGGGCGCTCCGTTGGTCGACGTCGCCGAGCGCGAGAAGTCGGCCGGGATCGTCAGCACCGCGCCGAATCTGCCCTCCTTGAGCCCGGATTCGGCCGTCGCGGCGTCAGTGAGGGTCCACGCGTAGTTCGACGAGGAGGCCGACGACGTCAGCTTGCCGACCACAACGCGCCCGAGCGGCACGATCTGGTCCTTGCCGTCGGCGCCCTTGAGCGTCACCGGCTCGTCGAGGTTGACGACGGCCGCGGCGATCTGGTCGACCCGCGTCGTCGGGCTCTCGTTGGCCCACGTGTAGAGCCCGCCATAGACGAGTGGGACGAGGACGAGCGCGAAGAGCGCGAGCAGGGCCCGGGGGCTTCCGGCGAACCGGCGCAGCTCGGCGGCAGGCAGGGCGGGGCGGGACATCAGTGCACCTTCTCGGAGAGCTCGTCGGCGGGGTCGGGGAAGCTGGCGGCCACGGGGTCGGTCCACGGGTCGCCGGTGTGTTCGGTGACGAAGGAGTCAGCCTCGGCGCTGCGGCTCGCGAGGGCCAACGACACGAGGGGTATGCCGCCCGCCCCGGCCAGCGCGTCGGTCGCCTCATGCAGGTCGCGGCAACTGACGACGACGGTGAGCGCCCGAGCCGGCTGGGTGCGAGCGGTACGGCGGACCTGTGACCCGGCCAGCGAGGCCAGCACGGCCCAGGCGGCGGCCCGGTCGTCGGAGCCGCGCAGGCCGTCGATGTCGTCGACGAGGAGGATCTCGGGGTCGTCGAGCAGGGCCAGGGTGACGCCCAGGACCCAGCGCTCCAGGGGGGCCAGGTCACGCACCCGCGTCGTGGAGGCGAGCGACGGGGAGGCGTGGGCGGCTGGGACGGCGGACACGGCATACCCGAGAAGGTCGGTGAGCAGCCCGGTGGCTCGGTCACGGGCGTGCGACCCGACCCAGGGCAGCCAGCCGCGGCCGGCGAGCCGCTCGGTGAGGTGGTCGCCGATGCTGAGGAGGGGGTCGAGGTCGTTGACGCCGGTGATCTCGGCGAGGGCCGTGGCCTTGCGCACCCCGTGGCGCTGGTCGGGCAGCAGCCGCCCGGCAACGTCGAGCGAGCCTGCGGTGAAGGCCATCCGGCCAGCGAGGGTGAGCAGCAGGGAGGTCTTGCCGCCTCCCGGCGCGCCATGAACGACGAGGATGCCGCCCTCCGGGACCCTCAGGTCGACGTCGGCGAAGACCGTCCCGACCGGGTCGGACACCCCCAGCCCGTGAGCCTCGATGACGGGGACCGGACCCTCGACAGCCGCCCGCGCCGTCCGAGTCTCGTCGGCAGCGATCCGCCGGTGCAGGCTCTCGCCCTCGACGTCGAGCACCGGCAACAGCCGGTCGAGCCACCGGGGCAGCCACCAGGCCGCCGGCCCGAGCAGCCGCATGACGGCCGGGACCAGGGTCATCCGCACGACGAACGCGTCGACGAACACGCCGACGGCCAGGCCGAGAGCGATCGGTTTGATGTAGAGCGCACCCTTGGGCACGAACGCCGCGAACACCGCAACCATGATGATCGCCGCGGCAGTGACGACCCGGGCGGCATCGACGAACCCATGGGACACCGCGTCCTTGGCGTCATCGCCGTGGACGTAGCGCGAGCGCATGCTCGAGACGAGGAAGACCTGGTAGTCCATCGCCAGCCCGAACAGCACCCCCATGACGATGATCGGCATGAACGCGATGACCGGCCCGGTCTGGCTCACTCCGAGCGGCGCGGCCAGCCAGCCCCAGTGGGCGACGGCACTCACCGCTCCGAAGGATGCCCCGAGCGAGAGCAGGTAGCCCACGGCCGCAGTGATCGGCACGAGCAGGGACCGGAAGACCAGCATGAGCAGCACGAGCGAGAGCCCGACGACGACGATCCCGAACGGCAGCAGAGCATCGGACAGCCGGCTGGCCACGTCGACCTGGGCAGCCGTATGGCCGGTAACCGCGAGCTCGACGCCGAACCGGCGCTCCACCTCGGGGGCCAGCGCCCGGACCGCCGTCAGCGCGTCCTTGGTCACCTGGCTCTCGGCGCTGCCCTCAGGAATCGCGACGATCACGCCAGTGTCGGCGCCGCGGTTCGGGGTGGCGACGCTCGTCGAGGCGATCCCGGGCGTGGCCAGCACCATCTTCTCGATGTCGGCGACGACTCCGAGTGGGTCGGTCGTCGCGACGATGTCGAGGGTGATGACGAGCGGCGCGTTGGCACCCGGCCCGAAGGCGCGCGCCACCGTGTCGAACGCCTCCCGCTGGGTCGACCCGGGGGCTGACGTCCCGTTGTTGGGCAGGGCGAGGGTGAGGTCGCGGGCCGGCAGCGCGGCCACGCCGAGACCGCCAATGACGAGGATCGCGGTCAGCGCGGGCACCTTCGTCACCAGCCGCACCCACGAGGCTGACCAACTAGTATGCCGCCGCGCATGGTGCGCGTCGGCGACCCGCTTGGGGGTGAGCCGGGTGCCCGCGGCGCCGATGAGCGCGGGGAGCAGGGTGAGGGCGACGACGACCGCACACCCGACACCGACCGCCGCAGCGATGCCCATGACCGACAGGAACGGGATCTGGGCGACGCCGAGGGCCAGCAGCGCGATGGCGACGGTGGCGCCCGCGAAGACGACGGCCGACCCCGCCGTGCCCGTGGCCTGGGCCGCTGCCTCCTCGACCTCCACGCCCTCGGCGAGCAGGTCTCGGTGCCGCGACAGGATGAACAGCGCATAGTCGATGCCGACGGCGAGGCCGATCATCAGCGCGAGGAACGGCGCGGTCGAGGTGATCGTCGTGAAGTGGGTCGCGATGAGGATGAACGACATCGACATCGCCACCCCGAGCAGGGAGGTGAGCAGCGGTATGCCGGCCGCGATCGCCGACCCGAGCGTGACCACCAGGACGATCAGCGCCACGACGACACCCAAGCCCTCGGTGATGCTCATCTCGGGGGCGGTCGGCGTGAACAGCGCCCCGCCGACCGACGTCGTCAGACCCGCCGCCGTGGCCTCGTGCGCCAGGGCGATGAGCGGCTCGCGGGTGGCATCGGTGACGTCGTCGGAGGCCAGGTCGAGTTGTACGGCGATGATCGCGGCCGAACCGTCCGGCGCCACGGTGCCCTTGACGAGTTCGTTGAACGGGCTCGTCGCGCCGCTGACGTGCGGGAGGGCGGCATACCTTGCGGTGAGGTCCTCGATGCGTGCGGTGACAGCGGGGTCGGTGACCTTGGAGCCCGCTGGGGCCGAGACGACGACCTGGCCACTGGCCCCGGCGAATTCGGGGAAGCGCGAGGAGAGGGCGTCCATGGCCTTCTGGGACTGGGTGCCCGGGATCTCGAAGGCGTCGGCCATCCCGCGCTGCAGCAGCCCCGCGCTGGCGCCGAGGATGACGATGAGGGCCACCCAGAGGGCGACGACGAGGCGGCGGCGCCGCACGGCCCAATGGCCGAGGGCGTAGAGCGCTGAGGACATCCGGACTCCCGAGAGCGACGACGGTTCAATACGGAAGTGTATTGGATGCGCCAACGTATTGGATACACTGACGTATCCGCTGTCGGTCAGCCCGATGTCGCCACTAGCCTGAAGAACGAGATGACCACCCCGTCGAAGGCCCCTGTTGAGCCCGGCCTGTCCGCCGAAGCCGGCGGGCTCATGGTCCACTCGGACCACGCTGAGCACACCGACCACCCCAAACGCAGCCGCAGCGTGACCCGCGACCGGTTGCTCGATGCTGCCGGCGAGGTCTTCGCCGAGCGAGGCGTGGCGGGGGCGAGCGTCGAGGAGGTCTGCGAGCGGGCGGGCTACACGCGCGGAGCGTTCTATTCCAACTTCGCGACGAAGGACGAGCTCGTCGTGGCCCTTCTGGACCGCGAGGAAGGGCTGCTCCTCGAGCGGCTGAGCACCGCGCTGGGTGCTTCACTGTCCGAGCCGGCCCCGTTGACCGCAATCGCCGGGCGCCTGTTCGACCTGCAGCCGTTCGGGGCGCAGAACTACGCACTGCGCGCCGAGTTGTCGTTGCTCGCGGTCCGCGACCCTGAGCTTGCCGCGCCTTACCTCGCTGCGCAGCGCGCCTGCCGGGAGCGGTTCGTTCCGTTCCTGCTGGAAGGGCTGGCCCAAGCGGGGTTGGCGCTCACCGTGGCTCCGGATGACGCGCTGGACACCCTCGACGCCCTGTTCGAGACGAGCCTGCGCTCGGCGATCATCGCGGGCGATGCGAACTCCCGAGACAACCTCGTGGCTCGGATGCTGCCGGTGTTGCTCGGGGCGATGACCCGTCCCCTCGCCGACGCCGACTGAAGGTCAGCAGCCGGGGGGTGCGGTCGCCAGAGTCGCCGTGCCGGTCGAGGTCGCCATCTCCTTGTAACCCGACCCCAGCACCAGATCGACCGATGCGTCGGCTCGGGTGTCCTTGACCAGCGTGGCACCGGCGACGAGGGTCTTCACGAGGGCCGCGGCCCGCTCACCGGCGCTGCCGTAACGGACCTCGGCGGTGCCGGGGATCTGCTTCTTGGCCGGGTCGTTCGACACGGTGCCCAGGACGAATCCCTTCGCCTTCACCAACCGGCCCACGGTGGCGGCCAACCCGGTGCGCGAGGTCGCGTTGTAGACGTTGACCGTGACCTGGCTCGGATAGACCGGGCCGCTCGGGCCCGCGGTGATCGTGCAGGCCGGAGCCGCCGCTTTGGTGGAGCCCTTCGACCAATAACTTGAGGCGTAGTAGAACGCACCGGCGAGCATGGCAATGACGACGAGCAGCGTGATCGCTGTTCGCTTGCGACGGCGCGCTCGCGCCACCGACGCTGATTCGACGGTGATGCTCACCGGCATACCTCCGCAGTGAAGTGCTGCGACCCCGACAGCCCAGACAGTGCCCTAGTCAAGCACGAGCACGCGTGCATGCAGAGTCCCACGCTGTTGAAGGGCCGCTCGCAGCGCCCGGTGGAGCCCCTGCTCGAGGTAGAGGACGCCGCGCCACTCGACGACATGGGCAAACAAGTCGCCGTAGAAGGTCGAGTCGTCGGCCAGCAACTGCGCCAAGTCGAGGGTGCGCTTGGTGGTCACGAGGTCCTGCAGGCGCACCTGGCGCGGCGCGACGTTGGCCCAATCGCGGGTCGTCACCAGCCCATGGTCGGGGTAGGGCCGGTGCTCGCCTATCCCCTTGAAGATCACGGGCGCCAGTCTAGGTGGTGGCCCGGTTGCGGCCTCCGGTATGCCGCGCGCCACCTCGCGTTCGTTGCGCGCGGGTACGTCTAGAGTGCGTTCCGTGACCGAGATGCCCGAGCAGATCCAGCAGATCAAGGCCGGCTACGAGTTCGCCGGTGGTGCCCTCGCCTTCGGCGCGGCCGTCCTGGATGGGGCCGCCTATCCCGAAGCCCAAGTCAAGATTCCGCTGGCCGTCATCAACCGGCACGGCCTCGTGGCGGGCGCGACGGGCACCGGAAAGACCAAAACCCTGCAGTTGATGGCCGAGCAGTTGTCCCAAGGCGGCGTGCCCGTGTTCCTCGCCGACGTCAAGGGTGACCTCTCCGGCATGGCGTCGCCCGGCGTGTCCAACGAGAAGGTGGCCGCCCGCGCAGCCGACATCGGCGAGGAGTGGGTGGGCACGGCATACCCGACGGAGTTCTATGCGCTGGGAGGCCAGGGCAAGGGCATCCCGATCCGCGCCGCGGTCTCTTCCTTCGGGCCGACGCTGCTGGCAAAGGTGCTGGGGCTCAACGAAACCCAGGAGTCGAGCCTCGGTCTGGTGTTCCACTACGCCGACTCCAAGGGGCTGTGGCTCGACGACATCAAGGACCTGCGCGCCGTCGTCCAGCACCTGACGAGCGAGGAGGGCAAGGCCGACCTCAAGAACCTCGGCGGGCTGTCGTCGGCGACGGCGGGCGTCATCCTGCGTGAGTTGATCACCTTCGCCGACCAGGGCGCGGACGTGTTCTTCGGGCTGCCGGAGTTCGACACCGCCGACCTGCTGCGCCTCGGTGCCGACGGACGCGGCATCGTGTCGATGCTCGAGTTGCCCGCGGTGCAGGACCGGCCGCAGTTGTTCTCGACGTTCCTCATGTGGCTGTTGGCTGACCTCTTCCACGACCTGCCCGAGGTCGGCGACCTCGACAAGCCCAAGCTCGTCTTCTTCTTCGACGAGGCGCATCTGCTGTTCGCCGACGCGTCGAAGGACTTCCTGCAGGCGATCACCCAGACCGTGCGGCTCATCCGCTCCAAGGGCGTCGGGGTCTTCTTCGTCACGCAGTCGCCCAAGGACGTCCCCGGCGACGTGCTCGCCCAGCTCGGCAACCGGGTCCAGCACGCGCTGCGCGCCTACACCCCCGACGACGCCAAGGCCCTCAAGGCGGCAGTGTCGACCTACCCCAAGAGCGCCTACGACCTGGAGGAGTTGCTCACCCAACTCGGCACCGGCGAGGCCGTCATCACGGTGCTGTCGGAGCGAGGTGCCCCGACGCCGGTCGCCTGGACCCGGATGCGCGCGCCGCAGTCGCTCATGGCTCCCTCCGCGGACGCGGTCATCGACCAGATCGTCGCGGCGTCGCCCGGCACCGGTCGGTATGCCGCCGCGCAGGATCGTGAGTCGGCCTTCGAGAAGCTCACGGCTGCCGCGTCGGCCGCCGATGCCGCCGCTGCCCAGGCCGCGGCGGCCGAAGCGCAAGCCAAGGCCGACGCAGAGGCTGCCAAGGCCGCAGAGGCGGCTGCCAAGGCAGAGGCCAAGGCCGACCGCCCGGCTGCTCGACCGGCTCGTGAGGAGCCGACGGTGGTCGAGCAGGTCGTCGGGTCGTCGGTGTTCAAGTCGATGCTGCGCTCGGCGGGCACCGTCATCGGGCGGGAGATCACTCGGTCGATCTTTGGCACGTCTCGCCGCCGCTGAGAGTTGCTCGGGGCGGGCTGCTGCGGGCGTGTGCTTGACGGAGTGCGATTGACGGGGTGATCACCCCGTCAATCGCACTCCGTCACACACTCGCTCAGGACTCAGCGCTCAGGGCTCAGGGCTCAGCTGCGAGGAACTCAGCACTCAGCTGCGAGGAACGCCCCGGCGCTGCAGCCAGACCCGACCGAACACCCCAGCACCCACGACCAGCGCGCCGACGACCACCGAACCGATCGGCAGGGTCGCGGCCAGCACCAGACACCCGACGAGCCCGGCCGCCTGAACCCAGTGCGGCCAGCGACGGTGCTCGCCCGTCTGAGTCCAGGCCGACGCGTTGGCGATCGCGTAGTAGAGCAACACCCCGAACGACGAGAACCCGATGGCGTGCCGCAGATCGGTGAGCAGCACGAGCACAGCCACGGCGCCGGCCACCCAGAGTTGCGCGACAGCGGGCACCTTCGAGCCAGGATCGACGGCCGCCAACAGCCGAGGCAGGTCTCCGCGGCGCGCCATCGCCAACACCGTGCGCCCAACACCGGACAGCAGCCCGAGGAGGGCACCGAGGGCGGCCACGGTCGCGCCGACCCGCACGAAGACCCCGGCCCAGGACACGTCGGCCGCCTGGGCCGCCGTCAGCAGCGGCAGCGCCGACGCCGCGATCCCGTCCGCGCCGATGGTGGCCAGGAGCAGGAGGGCGAGGACGGCATACAGGGCAATGACCAGGCCCAACGCGCGGGTGATGGCACGCGGGATGGTCACCGTCGGCGCGCGCACCTCCTCACCGAGGGTGGCGATCCGGGCATACCCCGCGAAGGCGAAGAACAGCAGCCCCGCAGACTGCAAGATCCCGTATGCCGTCGCGTCGCCCACTCCCGCCCAGGGCGCGGCCCACTCGCGGGTGAAGGCGGCGATGACGAGCACCGTGACGAGCAGGCAGGCGAGGGTGACGGTGAGCAGCACCCG